>Ga0008109_10000396_pt1 | contig 28368 bp, 17 predicted proteins | sample HigsolmetaGSP18D_FD_59306 | JGI IMG/M metagenome (GOLD analysis project Ga0008109, IMG submission 59306) | High solid enriched microbial communities from the Joint BioEnergy Institute, USA - SP1-8-D | ecosystem: Engineered > Bioreactor > SSF (Solid state fermentation) > Aerobic > Biomass ...
CCCCCCCCCCCCCCCCGGGGGCAACCTAGCTGATAATAGACGAGAGACGGATAAACTTTATGCAATAATTCGCGCTCAAGCACGGAGATACCTTGCCAATCTACTTTGTACTCTTGAAATCGGAGGTTCTGCTATGTGGGGATCTCTACTATCTGTTTTTAACATCCTCTATCTTTTGCCTGCTTTTTTTTCACATTTACACCCAACTACTGACTAAACCTACTTAATGCTCCTCGAGTCAAGATCAAGATCTCGCATTAGTTTCAGTTTTCTTTTCTGACCTTGTCCCAGTGTTAAAGATCTAGATAGACAGGGCTTAGATGAACCTTTCCAGCGTTTCCATTAGCATAGTCCGTCGGGGTAATAAGTTACATCTACCAAATTCCTTCCTGCACGCTACATGCTACGACGTCTACTCCGTGCTTATAGCTCAGAAAATTAGATGCATTTATGCATGCTCAAGTTCTCTGGATTTTCATAAAACCATGCTAGCCCACTAACTTTTCGCTCTCAGAGAAAAAAAAGAAAACCATGTTATGATACATACATCGTCAACACAGAAGAAGAAAGGAAAAAAAAAGTTAAAGAGAAAAGCGAGAAAACTAATCGAGACGGCTTTGCGCGCGTCTGATGTACGGTAGTGTACACAAGATTAGCATCATCAAGGTCTCTTAACGGGAAGAAACAAACCGGGGCCCAGTCTTGGATAGTCGACACGGACGCCAAAGATGATGCGTGGTATCTATTCGATGCCCACAAACCAACCAACCCCTACCCTTTTTTTTCTAGAAAGCACCGTTTCGCCGACGACTGAAGCCGAAGCTACCACGCCCAACTATCATTGTTGGAAAGAGAAAAACCGCAGAAAGACTAAAGAATAGAGAAAAAGGAGCTGTCGAAATTGGGGTATTATTCGTACATGATACAGAGGTAAAATATGACTTCCGGGGATGCTCCGGCCGATCGAGAAGATGGTGAGAATATCAGGGCTCCTTTTCAAATTCCATGATCAGCTCCGTAAGCTCCTTGCGTAGCGAGCGGTTGCGATCCCAAATCTCGATTAATTTCGCGCGGTTGCTCAGGAAAATGGCCTTTTTCCAGGGCAGGTTATCGTATCTTGGTCCTGCGCTTCCAGGGGGGAGATTCCAAGCAATGTTGCGCATAATCAGGGCAGCTTTGTACGCCACACCGACAGGCTCGCCTCTCTCGTTTACAGGTGTGTCATTGTAGTACCACCGGCGGACAATGCGTGGCTGGAGGACAGTACGTTCAGGCTTAGGAGGCTCCGCATTGGGATCACGCTCTTCGGGCAAGTGTGATGCGACATGGCCGGCAACCATGGCGGTGTCATCGCTGGGACCAGTCGATCTGAACTTCGTGCAGTCATTCCAGAGGCAAGTGTGGATAGGAGAATCGGCCTTTTCAAGGTTGTAGTGGCCAGGACGATCAGTTGGCTGAAGGCCCATGTGCTCCGTGAAGACATGGGTGCGGAGGTCGGTAGGGTTGGCAAAGGCGCGGCCACACTGCTTCGAGGGATTGGACAGGACCATCCACTTGCAGTAATTGTAAGGAAAGCCTTGGAACGTGTACGCAGTCTCCAGAGGACGGATACCCTTGATGATGAACTTGGTTGTACCGCCCGGTCCATTGATGACCTGTGCTTGCGCATTGTTGAATGTTGTACTGACGTTTTTAATGAACTCGGCAGCGGGAAGAACACCACCACCGGGGATTCGAGAGTCGGCAAATCTGCTCTGGTACGCCTGCCAAAGTGCAATCTGGGTAATCTCACACTCCGGATCCTCGGCAAAGCAGCAACGGAGCCAGCGGGAGCTACGTTCAGGTTCAGCTAGTTCCATGAGATCCTTGTGGAGTTCGGGCGGCACATAGGGGATCTCAGATGGAGGCGGAGCAATCTTTTCCTCTTGCAGCACGACCTCTCGTTTGGCAGGCCTCGCTTCGTAGGACAGCAATGTGATCATCCGAGGGATGAAGACAATCGGAAGACTGAAGACTTCGAGCATAGTCTCAATGTTCTCAGGAATAAGAGTGTACTGGTACCAAAAGTCCAAGGCACCGCTCAAAATATCCTTGTCGCAATCGAGGAGGGTGTGGTAGAATAGCTGCCTGAGCGTCTCGTGAGGGACGCGACGCATGGCGCGATTGGCTTCCGGCTCTTCCAGCTCGGTCGAAAAATGAGTTAAAGCCCATAGAGCGCGCACAACATGGGCACGGTCTCGCGACTCGAGGCATTTGAGCAAAGAAATCCAGAGAGGATCATCCGGGTCCGTCGTCATGAACTTGGTGACTTCTTCTGCAATGTCCAGGGCATCGTTCTTGATCTCATTGAGACGGGGCTGGTCTGGGATATTGATAAGAATGACGAGGAAGTCCCTAAGAAGACCCTTTGCATAACGTGCGACATAATATGCGTTTTCTCTCAAGAGAACCATGTTCCGAAGAACGAGGGTTGCCTCCTTGATATTCCTGAGGTGATGGTTGAATTCTTCAGTCTCCAAGGTGTCGTCCGGAAGAGTAACCGGAATTTTCTTGATTCGATCGAGCAGGTCACGCGTGCCGTGCAACGCATTCAGAACATTTACTCGGTCCATTGGTTTGCGGAAGTCATATTCGAGTTCCCATTTGACACCGGTACAAAGGAGAGTGATCTCCATGGCCTTCTCCATGAGCGTCTCGGCAAGTAGCGGAAAACCTTCGAACTTGAACTTGTCCCAGCGCTGGTTTGAGATTTGGACGAGATGATAAAGCGCGAAATCGACTTCATCGGGGATGCCAGACTGAAGACCATAATGAGCACGCTTGTAGATGTGGTCCGACTTGGGGACTTCAAGCCATTTGAGAGGATAGTAAGGGTCGTAGAAATCGGGCTGTTTGGCATTCTTGCTTTTCTCATCCTGACCGAACAAGCCGGGTCGGTTTCCAGGAGTTGCCACCTCGCGCGTCGCCATAGGCACTGGCTTATCATCCTTTCCATTCCAATCGGCGACATTGAAGTTCGCGCTGTGAGGGTTGGAAGATTGATTCGTGCTTGATTGCTGCTGCGACGAAGCTGGTTGTGGTGAGGCGGCGGCATTGGCACTCGAACGTGTCTGTCTGGCTGGCGCGGTGCTTGGAGTAAAAGGCTGGTTTGCCTTTGGCGCCTGGCGCAGGCCCTCCCGCAAAGACGAACGTGGTGTATTTGTAGCCATCTCTGGGTTCCCAACCGACTCTTTCCCTGGATTTTGTTGCTCGTGACCGTGTTCAGCTACGCGTAAGCTCGTGTGTGGTTCAAACTGCAGAGCTCCCTAGTTGGAGTTACCGTCCTGCTCTTTCGCCTTCCGCTCTTTCTCCTGCTCCTTCTCCTTCTGCACCTGCTCCCACGTAGAGGTCGCGAAACGGGCCAGGTTGGCGGGCTCGGGATAGTGCGTTAAGGGAGAGAGGGGAAACGGATCAATGTCGTCCTGAGCGGTAGAAGCCAGCTCACTGAGGTTGAGGGGCTGGGGATGATGCGGGACAGACGAGAAGAGACTCGGATCGAGGGTGTCTGGCGCGACAGGACTCTGGTCACTGGCAACGGACGTCAGGTGACTGGGATCCGGGTGTTGTTCTGGGGGAAGAGGCAGAGGGTCGCGGGGGGCAGGGGACTCCCGCTCTTGCGGTTCTTCCTCTTCCGCCTGCAGCTCTTGATCGCCTGCCTGTTCTTCGAGGCCGTAGAACCTCTTCAGAGTTTCCTCCGCCTCGTTTGGGAAGAACTGCCGCAGAAGTCGGCCGACCGCGTCTGCCCTGGATCTCACCAGGATCTGGTGTTGCTCTGCTGTCCGCGACAGCAGATCCCCTCCGACAGCTGGGAGGTCTTCGAGGAGCTCTTTTGGCGGTGGCTCCCTGCCCCAAAGCCTCGCGGTCTCGTAGGCGCTTGCTCCTAAGTCAGCCAAAGAAGACTTAAAATCGGACGCCGGTACCCATCACTCACGCAAGGTTCTTGTGGTAGATTGTCTTTACTTGGAAAGACAAGTGCTCCGGCAGCCCCAGCTGCACGCAGAGGTCTCGCCAGTTGCGAGCCCCGCTCCTCGGATCAGAGAGGGAGTCGTATCCCCCCGCAGCGCAGACCTCCTGGAGGAGGTTGTAGAGGTCGACGGACCGGGTCCCCGCGACAGGTCTTAAGTTGGGCGTTACGCTAGATGAATCCAGTCAGTATTGCTAGAATAACCTTTTGAGGACACAACAAAAAAAGACTGACCCCCTCTCAGCACAGAAATTGCGAAGCTCGCGGTTAAATGTTCGCCTACTAGCTGGTATTTGGTCGGCGATCGAAACGCCCTCCAACGGCCCTCTAGCTGCTGCTGTGGGCTCCGCTTCGTCCCGAGATCTCTTTCGAGATCCCAGCAATCGCGTATCCCCAGCAGCAGCTAGAGGCGCTGGAGGCGCGTCCGGTTTATCGTTATTCCGAACGACAGACATCCTGATCACGTGAAATCGGGAGGCAAGAGGGACATGTCACGTGAGAGAGGGGTGTGTGGAAGAGAGGCAGTGGGGTCAGGTCACGTGCAAGAAGCGATTCACGTGGTGAAGAAAAGGATCACGTGCGAGGGACGGAGGTGGGAGGGGAAGATCACAGGGGCTCACGTGACATAACGAGGACCTGGGGCCCGGGGGGGCCGCCGTGATCTCATTCATCGCAAGCCCCGACCTCCATGCCTACAGATACCTAGCAGACCAAAGCCAGGGTTTAGATAAAACAGATACAGGTTTCTCGGTGGTCTCCCTTGTATACTCTTTTTGGGACTTGGAAGCATGGCTTAACTTCGGCTCAGTTCGTAGTACGTGAGTAATTGCATCGGGTTGCCTGGAGCATGTCCAGCTTCCAGGTTCCTCTTCCCCTTCCCACTCTGGCTCGTAGAGAACCTATATTCGTAATATCCTATCTCTCGATCCCGGGTCCATGATCCTGATGCTTTCTCCTCATCCCCCTTTTCATCTTTGGTTCCTTGACGATCATCTACAATCTACGCCATGGCTCTGATTTCGCAACATCCTGGCCAGTCCGTCCAACTCGCCCATCTAGTGCTGGCTAAGTTCTCCCACACGACAACCTCCATCGAATATAACGCCCCATTGAGCTGGAATCATCTTGTTGGACAAGGAGATCTTATCGCTGTGTTTGAAAAGCGTCAAATAACTGCACCAGGGACAACCCTTGTTCAGGAGCAGACGCTGCTCAAAGTGATTCGAAATCGCGAGGTCCTAGTATGACCTGGCACTGGTTTTCCTCAATGACCAAGGGATACTGACACACGTCTCATCTAGGAGGACCTTGATCTCAACTCTCTGGCTCGGGAGGCTACTTCTCAGGCCCGGTCGAGGCAGGTCGGAAATATAAAGCCCTCAGTTGCTGTTCTCGTGAAATTACCCTGTCTAGCTGTGCGATATCCAAGCAGCATCGGACAGGTGCGCCCGAAATCTGCTTTTATATCTGTGTCCTGCTGAATATCTACTGCCAGATCCGGCGATTCCAGATCAAGTTCTCAACCGATCGCGACTACTATACTGCCTTGGCAATACTGAGTGAACTTCATTGTCCCTTTACAGAGTCATCCGGTGGTCCTCAGTTGCACTCGACGCTGAGACCACTTTCCTCATCTTCACAGCTAGGCCAGGGTTCTTCTGCTTCCGTTTCCAGTGCACCTGTCACAGGCTTCTCTGGGACAGGCCTATCTTCTCACAATGCAGTATTTCCTGTTCAGCCGCCAGCAGAAGCGCGTCCTTACGAAGCCAGGCCATCTGCCATTGGTATGTACCAAAGCGTATCGTTTTCCCCAATGGTTTCTCATGGCTTGCTAACGTCGCGCAGAGTCTATATCTTCCTCCTCGCATACGACATACAATACAATCGATTCCATAGCTGGATCCAAAATTCCAGGAGAGCACGAGTCCAAACCCGCAGTTCTACAATTTCCTCAAAAGAGCGCATCATACGGACTAGAGGTCCCTGCTCTCAACAGCTCTCTTTCTCAGGATAGGCCATCTACAGCACCCGTCTACCATGACACTCAGTTGCTGAACCAGATCTTGCCACCAAAACGAGAACTCCCCTTCTCAAAGCCTGCTGGAAAGAAGTCTTCTCTGTCTGCGAAATCCCGTACTGCTGCTAAATTATCGGATAGCAAGAAGCGGCCAGAAAGCTCTCCACATCTGCCGACCATCGTTGTCAGCGCGGACGCTGCGCAAACCCGTCCTGGAGTCACAGGGAGTTTAGCTGCTACGTCAGGGCCAAAAGATGCCACAAACTCTTCCAGCTTGGGAGGCAGCACTGCGGCAGTCCCGCCACCACAACCACCAGATGGACGACCACAACTGGGTTCGGAGGTAAGAAGATGCCAGGAGACAGCAGACCCGCTGCTGCTGCAGCTCAAGCAGGGCCCGTTTCCCTTCATCATACCGAATAATATATTCTCAAGCGGTGGAATTACCACAGAAAGCCAAAGCCCTTTTCCTCCTCCTTCAACTGTCGCACAGACTTCCCAGATTCTGCTAAACCCACAGCGCGGGGACGAGGCACCAAAAACCTCTCCTGAACTTCCCCAGAACCTCCACAACACAACCGGACATCATCATCATCATCATCATCATCAGCCTTCTCCAATGTCACAGACACAGATCGCAGCAGCGCCAACAACCACCGCAACAATCAGCCAGATCATCACATCGACGGACCTCTCTTCATATCTCTCCACACCTACTGCGGAACGCACGGCGCTCGTCGAGTCCTGGGTCTGCCAGCAGCTCGAAGATGACGGGTTCCTGAAGCTGTGCGAGGACGTGGAAGGTGTTTGGAAGCGCATCGCGTTCGGGCGGTGAGTTGAGTGAGTGGATGGATGGATGGTTTGATCGATTGATCGATCGATCGATAGTGTCGTTTATAAGACTCTTCCTACGAGTTTGTACTTGTTTTCTCTGTGGTTTATTTTTGTTCTTCCTCTTCCGTCTCGTCTCATTCACTTCACTTTACCTAACAGTCATGACGGGGCTATCTATCTATGATGTGATGCGATAACGACTGTATTTCTTCACTTTGTAGGTTTAGAATTAGAACTGTGAAACTCATGTAATGCTTTAGAGGGCATTGATATAATATAAAATAGTATAATTATAATAAACAATGTTACACTCTGCAACGTTATAAATGTATGTCATTACTTCACTCCGAATAATCTATGTCTTTCCGCAGCAAAACCGTGCAAAAGACAGCCAGCCCAACGGGACACTGAAACCTACCTATCTACCTAGACGTTACGCTCGACTGTGACAGAAAATATCCTCAGTATTACTCTTACGGTGATTTCGTCTAGAGGGTGGAAGTAAGTGGAGGCCTCCCAGGACGCTAACTTCACTTAGATCAGATCGGATTACAAGTGCTTTTTATAGAAATCACCAAAAACAAAAGGGAAAAGACCCGATCTCATTCATTACTGAGTCATCTTGCTTGTGCTACAGATACAAGGAGTCCGGAACCGCTCCTCCCCACAAGGGCCCGAGCAGCTAGCTAGCTAGAAACACAATGTGTGTGAATGGAAAATGAAGAGGGAGAGGGGGAAAAAAAGAAAAAAAACTCATCTCAAACCGCTAGAACCAGAAACCGTTTAAACCGTAACCATTCGCAGAGCTTGGGCTAAATCAGAGTAAAGGAATCTTGAAATCCTCGACTCTAGAACGAACACGACATGTGTTCGGTTTGCTGCTGCGTTTTCATTTCTTTCTTGTTTGTTTCTTCGAAATCCCATGACACGCCGTCCGACTCCCATTGGTAATTGCTATGTGAATTGAATCTTTCGTCATGAGAAAAAGGGGGGAGAAAAATTTTTTGCAACCGGAAAAGAGGAGAAAAATGCGTTCCATCCAGAGAAGAGTGCTTTAGTTGTAGCCTGGAAATTGTAGAAATCATTAATTTAGGCGGATTAGATAAGAGGCCGATTCAGCGAGCCCAGCCACCGATGACGTTGAGGTAACCCTTCTTCGACAGGATCGTGTAATCGATATAAACAGGTACGTGCTGCTGCGGCTGCTGCTGCTGCGGAGTCGGGTTTGGCGGGGCAGTGGTCGTCTGGCCAGGGGCCGGAGCGGCAGAGGTAGTGGCGGTAGCAGTCGTAGTAGTAGCATTAGCATCGCCAGAAGGAGCGGTAGTAGTAGTAGTAGCTGGAGGGGACGACGCGTTGGCAGCGACAGCACCCTCTGCACCGACGGCCAGATCGGCAAGGTGCTGAAGAGAGCGCTGCTCATTGGGCCCCATAACTGGGGGAGCGGCAACACCAGGAGCATTCGCCGCGTTGTTCACGTTGACGTTCTGGGTTTGTCCTGCTTGAGCCTTGGATCGCTTCCACTCCATGATGCGACGAAGTCTGGCGTCCCAGCCAGGTGTGGCGAAGATGTTTTCAAATTCGCCTGCTTCAGATGCCTGTTTCTGACGGCGATCGAGAATCTGCTCAACCTTGCCCAAGGCCTCCCAGCACATGCTGGTGAACATGGGAAGGTCCGTCGATTCAAGAAGGGTCATGGTGGCGAGCGCCAGAGAGTGGAGGTCAAAAGGCGAAGCGATCCGGGGATTATTGGTCGTCTTGTACATTTCCTGCACGAGCACCTCTGCACAGTGGACAACCTCATAGGGGTTATACATGAACAGCAGGCGTCTTGTGAGAAGCTTGATTGTCCAGAACACTTGAGGACCCAGCACTTCAAAGTAAAAGCCGTCAAACGGGTTCTCGGAAGTACTAGTCCTGTCAGGTTCTGTTGCAGCGATACGCTCCATCTCGTTGTAAATAACAGACTTGACCGTACGAGTTTGGCTGTAACTCGAGGGCATACTCTCCTCCATTGCCTGCATCTCAAGAACGGGTGGCAAAATGGTAGAATATTCTGCAACAGTTAGATAGAGTCAGAGAGACTTGGGGCTTTCCAACTTACGTGCAAGCTGGAGAGTCGCCGGCGAGAGCAACTTCTCGTCGCCAGCAGCTGCAATCTCGTTGGTCACGAAAGGATCAGGTTCGGCCACACTGACCGCGTGCCAGCGACAAAGTATAGTGGCAACCGTCCAGTCCCGTCGTGCGATGGCCGCATCAGAATCTATCTCTGCGTCTTCAAGTCGCTTGGGGCCAGACCTCAACTGGCCGAGGCTTTTCGCGACAGACCAACCCAGCCTGCCGGCCATTTCTGCAAGAATGCTCTTTGGAATACCGTTTCTGCCGCGCAAGTTCTCGGGTCCACGTGAATCAGACTCAAGAGTCATAAGCAGAATGGTCTCAAGCCAGATCAAGTTGATTGCAGTGGAACGTAACTGATGATTCTCACGAGCTTGGGAGAACACCAGCTCCTGAGCATTCTCAAAAGACAACACCTTCTCAAAGGTCTTTTCCAGGCGCGAAAGATTGGCCCTGGTGACTGCGTACAGAGCATGCAGGAACACTTCCTGGAGTTCACGGCTGCATTGGTGCAGAAGACCTAGGACACGATCTTTTGAATTGGGCAGGATGGGAAGGATTGGATGGATGCTCCGATAGTACCTGAATTTCTGTTAGACTCCGTCCCGCCTCATTATCTGAAGTGATAGAACATACGCATTAAGGGCACCTTCATCCACCTCAACCGGAGTGGTATCCTCCGCAGCTGGCTTGGACACGTCAGACACATCTGCAGGGGCTTGAAGGCCATGCTCGTTGTCACCAGAAGCCCAGAATGGAAGAGTCTTAGATGCAGTGCCGTTACTCATGGTGCCGGTCAGGAAGTCCGGGAGGATGTTAGAGTCACCTGGGTTCACGTTCCCAACGTTAGGTTGCAGTGTTAGAACCTGGGTAGAGAGCGACCACGAACCAATGGGTTGGGCACGATGGTGGAAGGGTTGCTGTGCAAATGTCGAGCTAGGGAACCCCTCTGACATGGAGAAGGTCCGCTTACGACTAAGCAGACTTCCATCCATTGGAGGGGAGAAGTCGTGGTAGCCCCTCGGCGACGACACATCATTCATTGTCTGATACTGCATCTCTGCGTGAGCCGCGTGGGCCATGGAAGGCTGCATCTGACTCTCCAGGGTGTTTAGACGCTCCGCCAGCTCCTTGATGTATCTAGAACAGCTCGTCAGCTACTGCTACTGGAAGGTAAAGCATGGCTCCGGATCGAAGAACAAGCTGCTCATACCCTTTGCTAGGACCGCGTTTCATGGGCACCCTGCTGAATTGGCACGCCACACCCAGACGACGACAGTTGGAGCAGGTCTCGACACCGGCCTCAGAGGTTGCATCACATCGGACCTGGGAGATCATCTGCGTTAGCCTCGTCGTCGCGTGGAGCGCGTCGGCAGAGAGTGCTGTACCTTCTTGCGCCTGCACTCGTCGCAGGCTCTGGATACCTTGGATCGCTTTCGCCGCGCGCTCTGGTCCCCGTAGCTCAGGTCGTGGTTTGGATCGACTCCGACTTGCTGATTCGGTGTGAACTGCAGCATGTGGTTGTGCTGCTGCTCGGGCGATGTCGTGCGGGCCATCTCGGACGCGCCAGGATTGGAACCCAAGACCATCGACTGGCCGTGGTGAAGACCGTTGCTGGAACCGTCAGCGAGGTTGGCGCCAGAAGTCTCGCGCGATAGCTCTGCAGAGAGAAGTTCATCGGCAGTCAGTTGTCGGTTTGAATAGTACTGCATCGTTCCTTGCCCCATTTGCGCCGCGTTCGGGGAAGGATACGATGGAGCCGGAGGCATCTCCGAATGCTCCCGCGAATTCATATTCGTCGGATGACCGTCAGGAACCGTCGTAGGCTTGTGTGGTGGATGGAGCGGGTCTCCGGACGGTGGGTGAGGAGAGGTGTTGAGTCGGGGAGCGCTCTCAGCCATGTGAGGAGAGAGGCAAGTTTTTAACAGGCTAATTTTTCCATGGGCGGGGGGTTGAATGGGCTAGCGCGCGCAGCAGGCGCCCAGAGAGCAGGACGCATCAAACATCGTCGCGCGACAAAAAGAAGATATGGCGGGACTCGACATCGCCGGCGACATTGCTTGCGGATGAGGATATAGTTCATCCTGGATGATCGCGTCGCGGCGGAGATCCGGCTTTTTGTTTCTGCGTCCAGCGACGGATTAATACTATTTCCCACCGGCCCAGACTCTCGAGATTCTGCAGTCTCGCCGGACGGGCGCGAGCGAGCGCGATCTACGACCGGATAGCTGATTTCTGGAATTCTACAGTCATAAAAAGGAGCATCGGAAGGGGCTTTCTCCCGGTCTGGCGATGCATCTTGATGCTTTTCCGGCCAGGTAAAAGTGGTGTGTGCGATGCCTGAGGGCACTCGCCACTGCGCGGCACTCCGCTCGAAGCGCAGCAAAGAATCACCCAGCGTCGCGCGACCCTGCCCTCTATCCTCTTCTCCCGTCTCTATTTTCCATTCTATGCAGACAGGACGTCTAACTGCCGTCTACGACGCTCTCGGGCCGATGCATATTTCTGTTCCCTACTTCCCGTCCTTTCCCAGCCGGGAAGGGCCACACAATCCAGTGCAGCTCTCAAGTCCACCCTCTATGATTCCCATCAGAGAACCTTCTACGAGTGAATCATCCACCTTGGAGAGCTCCCCGGACCATTTGTAACTGCTACACGAATCGCAGGCTCTCCTGCTTCCCCGTGCCGTGTACATGACGCCTACCATACTGAAGCACGGTCCAGAGCTTGTATGTGCTTCCTGACGGATCCTCACTGTAGTAACCCCAAGCGGCACGACATCGCACAGATCGATGCCAACCACTTGGACTGAACGAAATCTGGCAGCGCCAAGTCATCATGTATCCTGCTTTTCTTGTCGCGGATTTGCCCGAAGTTCCGTTTCAGTAGTGGACTTGATGCCTCTATCTCGCTTTACATATGCCGGTGACATTATTCCCACAGAGCGATGACGCGCAGTTGTCTTCGACTCGGCTGCCGGCTGGACACAGCAGCTGATATTATCCATCTCGCCAGCTAACTTCGATTCGCTGCTCCAAGGACCTTCGGACCTCAATCTTCACCCAAGACCCCTAAGCTGAGGATGTCCCGATTTTCAAGTTCTCACTTTATCCCGTTTTGAAATCCCTGGCAATCGCATCCATCACTGAGGAATGGTTGCTGCCTGACCGATGCTCGGGAAGAAGGACGTTACAGTCAAATGTCAACGCTGCCTGCTACGCCGTCGTCTAGGAACATTCTGGCCTGCTACTCACGTAGGCAAAGGCCTGGCCCTGATAGAGAATCTCCCCAGCAAGGGTAGCTCTGCACTGCAGTGTGCACGCACAACCTACTTTCTTTTCTCTTCTATCCATCTGCTCCATCCAACAGACTGACCTCGGTCGAGCCCATCCCATCCCATACCAACAAAAATAAACAAAAAGGACCATAATCGCTGGCACATCATCCTGTAGCGCTTCCTTTGGGAATAACGATCCTGCCATATTAATTCAATAATCACCCACTGGCTCCCTAAAGTGGCTTCGACCGTTCAGTATGTGTGCTTGTAGTCTTGGTAGACCTCCTGTAGGCTGGCCGTTGCGTCGGAGCAGCCCATTCATCCAGCCACCAGACTCTACCTACCCTACCGTAGACCGACAGGACAAGGACAAGGACAAGAACAAGACAAGAAGCGCAGCGTCCTCCAGAATCCCTGCCGAACTATGCTTTTGTTCTAGAAACATGCATTGTCGATCATACATGATGCATGATACATACAAGACCGAGTCTCACTCTCACAGGGCTAGGTTGGGTTTGCCCTTCACTTCTCAGCTGGGGTTGGATTGGATTGGATTGCATTGGATTCGGTGGAAAAACCAGCAGTGACCTATCGTGGTACAGTGCAGTATAAGTATAGCAAGCTTACATTACCTGTGCATGACCGTGACCTGAAGCTTCAAGCCTATCGGATACGATTCTATCTTAATCTTATCCTATCCTATCCTATCCTATCTTGTCCTCATCCTTGTCAGTATGAGATAGGATGGGGTGGGATGGACGATGGAGTTTCACTCCGTACTGTGTATGCATGGGACCGACAGCTGAATGGCCGACTCGGAACTGGACTGGCTTCTGACAAGGATCAGGATCAGAGCAGATCGGAGCAGAACAGAACAGCCTAACACCAAACTAACAGGTGCTTATTAAGTGAGCAGGTAGGTATGTATGTAAGCACAGTATGTACATGTACTCTGTACGGATCTCCATACATTATGTACACAGTACCCTACAGCCCCGCGTCAGGGTAGATTGCAGCCGTAGCTAAACACACACACACACACACACAAACACACATTATTGTAACTATGACTAAAGCTAGGTAAGACACAGTTCAATCTGGTCTACGTGTACATACCTCATACCTGCATACCAACGTACCTACAGTACATGCATAAAAGATAGGGGCAGAGTAGGCAGGGCTGTACACCAAGTCAGGTAGCTGAGTAGCTGAAAGAGAGGCCAGAAGAGGCATAGTGACGGTGCTGACTGATTTCATTTCATGCATCCTGCATGTCTGTCCCTTCTACTCTGTAAGTACAGTAGGTATAGTAAGTGTAACAATACGGACACGGGTTTGGAAGATGACTGATCGATTGATCCATGGATGATGACGATGATGATAGCTAAGCCGATTCTCGGATAGTCCGATGATGATATGCATGCAAGAGAAATAAAGGATGCAGGGATAAGACGGGTTCGTGATCTTGCTTCGAGGATGGGCTTGGCGGTGAATGGTATCTCCATGCATTCTGTACTCGTACTGTGCAGTAGGTTCGGTATCTAGATCGAAATAGCGTGCTCGACATACGGTACATGCATACTGCTTGGCCGTAGATCTACCTGGAAAGGTGAAGCTGGCTACCCAGGTAGGTAGGAACATGTACTGTACCTATAAATGGAAGACTAAAAATAACACCGCTGAAACCGAATGGCACAGACCTTAGCAAAGAGGAGACTCGGCAGGGTCGAAGAAAGAACTTCCACAGAGGGTATCGTCAAGATGCCCAGCTCTGGGTAAACAATCTATGCACGATGCATCTCCTCTGCGTTGCCCGGCGACAACGCCCTGAGATTTCACCGCTCCATTCCCCCAAGCGGCAGCCGTCATCGGGTACTATGTGTGTATGTGTATGCGGGTGTGATTTTCATCTGTGAAAGATCTTCGGTTGAAACTTAAAGGGCAGCTTAAGCTTCTGCAGGCGTGTAACGCTCGTCCAGCCAACTCAAGGGGGGCCAAAAGAGGAAAAAAAGGGGCGGGGAGACGAGAAAGGGAATTTGTTTCATCTGCGAACAGAGACCGGCGCGTCTTGAGTTGCGTGTCTTTGCTTCTCAATGACGGCGTCTCGTATGCGTACGGGAGAACCTTTGGCCAACTCCTGCCCCTCGTAGTGCTTCTGTAGAGAATATTGAAAGACTGAGAGGAGATGGACGGAAGACAGAGTCGAGCTGATAGCAACACAGGAAAATCGAGGTGGAGCAAAGCAGACAGCACCTCAGCATCCTCCACGGAGCGCTCCGCAGTCCCGGGGATTAGCCGGCGGCTAGAGACCCGGCCTCCGCACGACATCGTCGAGACCGATGACATACAGGATCAGGCGAGCGGTGCAGGGGCCCGCGGCGATTGGCGGCGCGCCCCGCCGGCGCTGCAGATCAGGCGTTCGGCCACATGACCCGAGCCCGCCGGCGGCGCTTCCGGCGAATCAGCGCCGCGACGCCATGCCGCCGCAGCAACAGAGCGAGGTGGCCGATCGCTCCTCTGCCCCAGCACCCCGGCCGGCGGACAACAGCTCTCCGCAGTCAGTTCGCGCTGACCTCTGCTCTGTGCGCACTGCGCCGGCTGATCTTCGTGTTCGGGCGCTGCGTCCTGGTCTCTCCGTCATGGCGACGCTAGCCGCTGGCAACATGCTGTCAGTTATATTCTCACGCCATGATGAGCGTAGCATATCCTTCTGTCCTTGCCCAGGCATCCAGGCACTGCAGACGCTGCGGTGGAGACGAGTCGGTTGCGGGACGCGGGCATGAACACCTGGCACCACGCCCATGGCGCAGCAGCGCGACGTCCTGTCCACAGGCACGATAGGAGCCGCAGCCTTCCAATGACATCGCCGTCATCTGTTTTAGCGTCTGCAGAGAAGACAGCAGAATTGTTTCTAGAAGCCTGACGAGAACAGGGCTTCCCTGGCACGGCGATGCGCCAGCCGTCGATAGGCGACAGGGGGCCGAACCAGCCGCACCGTGTGGCATATTATTTGCGTACATCAGCGTCTTCGCGGCGCGACGGCCTGATGCCGTTCCTGCACACGCCTATGTATGTACATACAGTACAGTACGTCTGGCTGAGAGCCGCTGGGAGGCGTTGCTTTTCCCCCACCGGACATCGCCCTGCACCCCAGCGGCCACGGCTTCGTAGAAAGGCTACAGGCTACAAGGCCTTGGCAGGACACTGTCTGGCGAGGTCGTGGGGGAGCAGCAGACCTGCATCGGCGGCCAGGACGACATGAAATAAGCACGCACAGATGGCCGAAGTTTACCGGAGAGACGAATACGTCGATAGACCGTAGACGGGGCCGCGGCGGGGGTCAAGACTCCAGACGCCGTCGAGTTTTCGTCTGGGCGGGAAAAGCCCGAATCGGGCATGGGATGGGGCTCCAGTCTGGGGCCGTCGGTGGCCAAGACCGCAAACCTCGAACGTTGGACGAAACAGGCGACGGCGACGATCTGGAGCGGGCGAGGGCGGCGGTCTTGGGGGTAGCGTCTCTTGCAGACCCCAGAGGAGAAACTCTGCCGGTGGGCTCGTGCTCCAGGCAAACTGTGTGTGTGTGTGTAGGACGGAGGGCTTGGTCGTTGCGCACACCGGTACGACCCCAGACGGTAGACATTATTATTATTATCATTCTTATATTAGACCGGGTTTCTCGTCGACCAGGAGACTGGAAGCGCTCTCGATCATGGGAGCTTCTTAATTCTTCGCGAAGAGACCCGATCCTCGCATCTCCAAGGCCAAGTTTTGCCACGGGTCAGCGAGCCTCGCAAGCACCGTGTGCTTCGACTTCTACGGACTTCTACGACGGTTCGTGTGGGACATCTTGTCTTCTCTCCCTTGCCTTGCCTGCCTGGCGACATTGCCTTTGCTGCTGCTGCATTGTGTGTTTGGTGACGGTGTGCCATGGTAGCCGTCTGAGACGGAACCGTTACCTGGTGTTGAGGACCTGATTGCGACCTCTGTGTTATCATACCGGACGAGCGTCGCGGGAGCTGCCACACGATCCCGAAGCCCACAAACGCGCGCACACACGGCTCTTCCTGTCTGAGACGAGCCGGCCGGGTCAGCGTGCGAGCGCGTCCACGGATCAGCCTTCAGATCCTGCTGACGGCGGCGAGGCAACGCACCTCGGCGGCCCGGCGTCGCCCCAGGGCTCCTCCTCCGGCGCACCACACCAGCCATCTGGGCAGCTGCTCCCACGTTCTGCCACCCCGTGCCCCGAACTACTTCTTCTGCCAGCCGCCCGCCCCCCTCCCGTTTTTCTCCTCTTCCTTTTTTTTCTTCTCATCTCCTCCATCCCTCCCACCTGCCCATCGGTCTCCCTTCGCTTCGTTTTGGCCGCCACTACCGATATTTGGTGTCCTGTCTTACGGCCGGCGCCAAACGGTGCGTAGGCTTTGGGCCCCCCTTCCTCTTCTCCCTCCAATTCCTTGGTGCTGCGCTATACTCCCCTGACGGGCCGTTCTCCCGAGTCTCGACCGACGCGCAGCCTCGTTTGTTGCAACAGCGTCTGGCTCCTTGCGCATCGCTGAGATTGCTCGAGATACCCATTGGGTTGGTTGTTTGGATGCTCTGTCGTTCTGTATCTACGGTTTCGTCATAGACGCAGGTCATATCGTCCCCCCCGCTGGCTGCGTGACAGCCGCTGGTCCTCCACATCCGCCTTGACGGCCAGTCCGCTCCTTTGAGCTTCTTCTTATTATTACTTTCTATCCTTCCCGTTTTTCTCCTTCTTCGCGAATCGTCGCATGTCCTCTCACCAGTAAACCGCGGCAATGCTTATCGATGGCGAGAAGTGGGCTTGTGAAGCTTGCGTCCGGGGTCACCGTGTCAGCAGCTGTAATCACAGTGGTATGTCTACTCTGCTCCCACACGGAGCATGATCTTGGCGCCTCCAGTCAATCGTTAGCTGACACATGAGAAGATCGACCCTTGACCCATATCAACAAGAAAGGCCGACCAGTCTCTCAATGTGCCCACTGTCGCGGCCTACGCAAGTCGAGGACAACCCACGTCAAGTGCGAGTGCGGTGACAAGAAAAAGAAGAACAACACCAACAACAATAACACCGACAATAATAACAACAGCAGCAGCAACAACCATGATTCTGACTCCAACAGTGTCAATGACAAGGGAGACCTTAAACGTGAGCATGCTGAGGGTGGCACATTAGACTCGGTTTCTGATTTGATTGCAGAGGATAATCGCCAGCGCTGTGGCTGCACCCAGGGGCAACGCTGCACATGTGCGCTGAAGAAAGAGCACCACCTCGACCCGGTCCCGGAGGCCGGCGTGCCTCCAGCGCAGCCAGCAGTCACGTCGGAGCTGAGGAAGCCGCGCCTCACGTCGAGAAGGTCGGAGAGCACGCTTACCGTCTTCCGGGACGGCCATCACAAGCCTGCCTACAAGCACAACGACATGGCCCACAAGTGTGGAATGCCGTACACCATCCCGAGATCCCACACCATCCACTCGACGTCGGACATTGCCCAGCGCTCTGTGGAGCATCTCCCGTTGAACCAGAAGGCAGTCGTCGGGCAAGAGCCGTCTCAGCGACTGGACCAAATCACCAGTGCTCCTCAGCGCCTTGTCAAGTCAGAACATGGCTCGCCAGAGAGTGCTCCCGTCCCCAATCTGGAGCAGATCAATACCCAAATACCGCCACTCGACATCTCGTCATTCTCTCCATTCGGCACAGCTACCACCACAAACTCGCCCATGACTTCAATGGCGTTCCAGGATCCCTTCCAGGAACCCTACTTTGCATCCCCAGACACTGAATTCCCATTAGGTTCTGCCGGACTGAGTGCACCGCCGGTGGACTGGTCAAGTTTCCCCCTGTACAACTCCGGTGTATCCGCCGCCACGAACAGCCAACCCCCTTCATACGCCAGCTTCGACTATAATGCTTTTAGTCACCCGGGGCTGGCGGCTTCGTCGTCCGGTGAGATATCCGACGTTGACGGCCTTGCCAGCTTAGGGACTTCGAGCAACGACTTCCATGATCTCCACAGCGTGAGCGACGGCTCCGATGTTGATCAACTCCGGTTCAGCTCAGCTTCGTCGTTTATCGGCTTGCCGCAGACGCAGCTCCTGTCCTCGAACAACCTCGAGTCGATCGACATCGATGACTTCCTCAAAACGGCCAACGAGTCGACGGCCGCGTTGGAACAACAGCTCCAGGCCAACATGGCCATGGAGTCCAAGCCACTTCCTACGCAGCATGACTACACGATGCCGCAGGGCCAGACCTACCTCCAGGGTGGTGAGCCAGTGCCGGCTCCCATGACTAGTTTGCCCATGACTAGCTCCCCAACCGCTGCAATGTGGCCCTCCACCTTGTATGACTCCACACCTGCGCCGCCTCCAACCATGGAAGACCCCTTCTCGCAGCAGCAGTGGGCCAGCTAGCGAGTCGGTGGGAAATTTCCAGATCTCCTAGGCATTCCACTCGGCTGGCGTCTTACGTCCCCTCCACACTGTCTGAGTGACGCATAAGTCTTCATGACCTTGATGAGAGATGATGATAAATGCGTGATTATCCTGTCCAATTAGCGAGTCTAAATCCATTTGACTGTTTAGCTTTGATGCTTAAACTTTGGATTTTTTTTTTCGCAAAGGGCAAGGCCCCTTTCGGTCATTGTATTCCTTTTGGTTCAACGATCAGCACGAACCTGTTGGCCGTGTCTTTTCCACGTGTAAGGCGTTACCGATCAGTTTTATCGATTTGTATACACGCGTCCTGAGGTAAATGAGGCTTGGGCTGGCCATTGTTGAATTTGTTACGTTTTACGAAATATCCGGTTGGATTTGTTCGTTCTTGGCGAAAACGTATATAGGCCAACTACCCACCTGTACTATCTTGTTTATGTTGCCCAGGAATCCTTGCCTGAACTTTACTGTTGTATCTCATACCCACAGATGCAAGAGAAGAATTCTCGCCGTGCTTTAGAACTGTTCTTTTTTTTTGACTCTTCTCGAGTTGGCCTACAAGCGGATTCCCAATGTTGGTTGCCGGGGCGGTGCTATTTGTTGTATATACGTTAGACATGGAACTTGCCTGAAGATGATCATATGAATACGCGGATCATCGCAAGTGTATTTCCGTCTAGTCAATGGATGCTGTATGTCGACTGATGATTACATGAGGCCTCCTCCATTTCCGCTATCGAGAATGCGACGCCAGAAGACCTGCCCGGACCAATGATGAAATCAAATGCCGGCAATCAAGCGGTGTATGAAGTAAAGCATAGCACCTGCAGCGGAGCAGCCCTTGCCCGTTTGCCGTCCTTGCCGTCCGCATATACAGCACGACCCGGAGAGCGGGATCACCCCAACTTACGAACGGACGCGTCCAATCACGACTTACGCGGCCAGGAATGGCTGACTGACGTCGGCGGTCGCGATGAATGGGAATCGCCGGTGGGATGAACGTTGGAACTGGGTGGCATCATGGCACGACACATGCATGCATTTTTCTTTACGGAGTTCAGGATAGATAGGACAGTGTGTATGAGTTCTATGCGCAGTTAATTATTGGCTTCGAGTGCCGAATGACCCTCTTCAGAAAGCGGACAAAGAAACGAATCAGCGCAGTGCTGTTTTCTATGGAGTGAATAGACAATAACTTGCGGAGTTTTCGGCCGAATACTGGTACTGTCGTACAGGAGTAATCTGCTTAAGGCAATTGGCTCTGACTCTCCAATCTAACAACAACAAACAAAATGATGATGATCTCTCACCGGAGATTGGAATCTAAATTGATCGACGGTATGACCTAGCTGGTTGGGTGGGGATTTGCAATTATTATTATTATTATTATTATTATTATTATTATTCTATTAGCTGCCAGACAGCCGGCCAATTATCATAACCGTAATCATAATCATGAAGGGAATTTCTTAGAACATTCCTAAAACTTGGACAATAATACTGTACAAAGCCGTCTACAATATCCATCCATCCATCCATCGATATGGATCGGCATTGTTTGTCTGTACCGTCCATATTTCCAGTAATGAAAAGAGATTTAATGATATATCACTTACTGCGCGCACAGCATGTACGGAGTAAAGTGCCAGTACTTTCCAGTCTACTCCGTACTGTGTATGTGTAGGCTGTTGCTACTACTGGAACCGAACCCCAACCAAAAAAATCCCAACAACTGGGAACTTGACCCTTCACCTACCTGAGGGCGGGCGAGTCTTTGACCGACTTCTGAAATAATGCTACTACTACTACACATCTTTAACCTCAAGTGGACAGACGGACTGGCAACAGACGGAGTTTGCAATATGCACGCTACTAGTATTGAGAACCTGCCTGCAACGCAGACAACGCGTGCCGTTTAAGCAGTTTATCGGAGTAGAGTATGCATATGGTACTTTACCTTCTTTTGTTGTGTTGTTGTGTTTTAACATCCAGGCCAAGCTTCCCAAGCTTTCGGACTCCATGTGCTTGTTTCGTCTTGGCTTCGGGTTAGTTGCTTTTAGTTGTCTGTCGGAGTCGACCTAGGGTCCTAGGTAGTGGGTACCTACCTGCCTTTGGGGAGTAGTAGTGCGTTCGCCGTTGCGTGTGTTGTGCCCAGGACCTAGGTACAGGACCTCGGTTAGGGACGGAGTGCTCGGCACTCTGGGTCCTGGTGGGTACGGAGCTGCGTAAGTACGGAGTACTACTGTGTAGGTATACACAGTACATAGAGTGCTCTGCGCTCCGTACACCGCTTGTTCTAGATTTATAATCTCCGTGTGGCTACTGGCTAGGACGGTAGGACCTAGGTACGGAGTCCTCCGTACCTCTACTGGCATGGGGTTCAGGTTCTGTCGTGGAGTGGGGAGGGAGTCGTCAAGTCCCGTCAGTGACGGGTCCGATGGAGTAGGTCGGTTGTGGGGCGTTGTCTGCGTGGAAGAGGAGGAACGATTACGTGTGTCGGTGTTCCAGTCCATGTCCACGGCTCTTCTGTTCCCTCTCCCTTCCCCTGGAGTTGTCAGTTTTGAAGAATCGAAGCAGGGGAGAAGTTACTACTCTGTAGGCATGTACGGAGGACTCCGTGTTAAGTGGCAGTACCTAGCTGAAGGCTGTCTGGAGTACAGTGTTGGCTGAAATACTCACGGAGTACTTCGTACTGTGTGTGGGCTGTTCGTTCGTTCGCTGTGTCACGCTCAGCTTGAATATGAAATGAACATCCCATCCAATATACCTTCTTCAGCTCTCTTCAGCTCTTCGAGGCTAAGCGCTCCGGCATGTTGTGTCACGGATTAAAGCGGCCAGGCTACCGTGGGCTCCAGTTTTCGTTGCTCCGTTTCCTGAACCATCATTATCATATAAGCGCAGCACTTTGCTGTGTAGCATCTAGCAACCTTGGATGAACCTATAAAAGCTGATTTGAGTGCACCAGCGATGTTGGTTCTGGAGGTCGAATAGAGCCGATAAATCGCAGAACTCCGCATGGATTCCCCTTAGGCAGAGCTTGTCTTTCCCCTTGCTGGGTCCAAATAGGCTGAGACCAACAAGGCTGAGCAGGGCTGAACAGGGCTGAGCAGAAGAACCGGGGGAGAACACAAGGTCTTTAAGTGGTCGAGCAAAGCTGAGCCACCAGGCAGACAGTATGCCATCGAATGGATTGCAATCGTTACTACCAGGTACCCATCTGCCTATGGTGCCTAGGGATGCAGGCAACTTGACGAGCTTCTTCAGGCGTCCAGTGAGCTTCCGGGTGCTGAATTGGGGGCGGGAACAACTCACTTATTGCAAGGAGTGCCGCAAATGGCTCTATTCCCGCACCGTAGTCTGTTTGCTCAGTCCTGATATTCCCCATAGAAGGAGATACTACTAAGCACTCAGTAATTCGCCTCCTCGAGAATCGCTATCCGTGTCACCGCTGGAGATGACGGAGATGATGGGCACCAAACGAGTCAGGGCAAGCAAACCCAAGGTGAAGACGGGATGCATCACATGCAAGTCGGTTTGCAACTCCCCCGTCGTTCAGGCTGAGAGCTGACAAGGCCGGCAGGATACGGCGCATCAAGTGCGATGAAGGAAAGCCAGAGTGTCTGCGGTGCAAGACAACCGGTCGCAAGTGCGACGGATAAATCGCGCAAAATACCTCCAGCAACTCCATAATGACAAGCCCAGATCAGCATACCCTTCCGTTCCTGTGATCAGCCCCGATCACCGCATCGTTCTCCGCCCGGGGACGAGGGAGGAGCGGCAGTACGTAGAGCTGTTTTGCAACCAGACCTCGCGGGCGATGTCTGGGTTTTTCAGCTCCCAGTTCTGGAATTACCTGCTCCCCCAGCTCAGCTACTCCCAGCCGGCCGTCCGACACGCCATCGCTGCCGTCAGCGCGATTTACGAGCAGCAATTCCTGCACACCCCTTCTTCGCTACCCGCGCGATCAGTGGAACAGATTCGGAATGAGCATTTTGTCCTGCAGCAGTATAACAAGGCCATCAAGCACCTGACGGAGGGACTTCCGTCCTCGGAGCAGTCCCTGGATCTGACCCTCATTACATGCTGTCTGTTCGCGTGCTTGGAAATGCTCAGGGGGAATTTCAAACAGGCGTTGAACCATCTGGAAGCCGGGCTGAGGATTCTCTGCAGAAGGCAGAAGAGTCTTGTAGAATGGGGTCATGGACTCAAGTCCGTTGGAGGGTCTGAGGTGATTGAACAGGAGCTTTCTTGCTTGTTCGCCCGCTTTAATGTCCAGCTATCGCTCTTTGGTCGACCGTTGGCTCCTTTTGAGCCTCCGGCTTCGGACACGTCGCTCAGTGAGGCTATGTTCTCGACGATCCTCGAGGCCCGGTATTCCTTGGATAGGCTGATGAACAAAGGGTTGAGATTCATCCGTTCTGTGAGCGAGGCGAGAGACACTCTACATTGCATGCTACTACTGCAAGAGCAGTTTGAGATCAGGCGAGAGCTCAATGACTGGTCGACCGCGTTTGAAAATATGATGAAAACACAAGCACGACGTACCACCAAGAAGTTGGACCAGCGGGGGCCGCTGCTGCTCAGAATCCACCACCGGGTCATAAAGATATGGCTTGAGACCTGCCTCGCAGCAGACCAGACAGCGTTTGACAAGCACTCTGCTGATTTTGCGACCATCGTTTCGAATGCGACCCATGTGATGAGAAATCATAATGGTTCGGAGAGCGATGACATGGTTGACGACGACCAGCCTACCGACAACTTCTGCCTTGACATGGGGATAGTCCCTCCGCTGTACTTCACGGCGACAAAATGTCGTCATCCGATTTTGCGCAGAGAGGCAATCGATCTCCTCTCTGCCTACCCCAGGCAGGAAGGTATGTGGCACCCGCGGCAGTGCGCAAAAATTGGCGAACTTGTTGTGGCGGTTGAAGAGGCGCAGGTATCCTCTCTTCCAGTGGAGTTGAGAGTCCCGGAGGACAGGGACCGCGTCTATGAGGCTATCTTGCCAGATGACAATAATCCGAACCCGTTCCCGGTCATTTTGTACTCGAAACCGGGTGGAGTATATGGCGCCTGGAATGTTCGAACAGAATACATACAGTGGTGATTATTATATACTAAGTATATGTGGGCAAAGAACACGATCCAGAACATGTCATGAGCCTACTTAGGTACTTACTTATTCAAAGCTAGTCACACCCTCTAGGCTCCGTCTTTTCATACCAGAGCCTGTAAATCCTTCCTTCGCATAGCCATTTTCACTAATAATTGAACGTGTGCTCCCTCTCACTCACACTAGAAAACAGTATTGCTGTCCAGCATGTGTTGACGTGGCGGCCTACTCTGTAGGCTTGAACTTTTAGAGACTAAGTAACAAGGGTGAGATTTTCGGCGTAAAATATACTGGGTATCCAATTGGAGACATTTGACGGTATCTCACAGCCCGCTGGAATCTATTCTAGGGCAATGGTCCTAATATATATATATGCCCTGGTCTGCATTAGGTTGCAGAGACAGGATACTCAGCCTTCTTGCAAATACCCACAAGACCCATGGACCAACGGTCTACGAGGCTTGTGACTTGCTCGTCATGGTGAAATCTGCCTATGTCCTTTTATCCTTTCATAATAGGAGTTGGCTCCTCGTTGGTGAGTTGTCTTCAATTACGCTAACCAAGCAGGGCCTCCCATCTATGAAGCAGGATGTCCGAACAGCCTCTATTAGCTCAAGCGCTAGGACCAGAAGAAGCGACGTTTTATACGATCCAGCCAATCACGCACCAGCTATTGTTCTATCCCCATTCAGTAACAAGGCTCATCAGGTAGTTTCCATTTGTAAATATGCACTAGAGGAATGAGCTGTACGATTTTAGAGTCGTTCTGGAAGGCCTGAAATCCTCTAATTATGCCAATCACATCAGTAGCTAAGTGGCTGTGTCGTTTATGATGAGAATAAAAGTGAAAGGCGTGCTTGTACTTGGGATAATCTGTTGTGGGTATACAAGTCACGGCCTGCTCTCATCATTGCAGTGGAAGATTCCCCTGTTAATAAAGTAACAAATATATACTTAATGTATTTCTTTTCATCATATTTAATGTATCCTTAAAAAAAGCCAATATGGGTCGTGCTCTACTACTATTTCTTGTTTCTTTTCTCTCTATCAGCTCGACGGCACTCGCTGCCACGAAGTACTGCCCACTTTTAGGACCGGTATTTCCTGCTCCCACCGGCCTGTCGAATAGTCCAGCCTTCAGCGCGGCAAAAGCAAATATCACCGACACACTGGACAAAACGATACAAGCGGCAAGAACATCCTCTGCCCCTTCTTCTATTTTCGACGCCAATTCCACGTCCTTCGCTCTCGAGATCTTCTCCCCCAGTGATCCGAACCCTCTGTTTCACTACTACTACACGTCCCCATCCACGGCGAATGCTACCAGCGGCGTGAGGACGATCGATGAGAATACGGTCTTCCGGATCGGCAGCGCTTCCAAGCTTTGGACGGTGTTCCTCTTCTTGATCGCAGCTGGCGGGGAGGCGCGCTTCAGCGACCCGGTTGCCAAGTATGTTCCTGAACTGCGCTCCGCCGTCGTGGACCTGTCCAGAAATGCTACGAAGAGGTGGGATGAGATTGATTTTGTGCGCTGGGAGGACGTGACGATCGGGGAGTTGGCGAGCCAACTATCGGGAATCACTAGAGATTGTTAGGGTTTCCTCTTTTGTTCCCTTTCGTGCTACCAATCTTTCCTATTGCTGACTGAAATCAAACTCTTTTGCAGATGCCAGCGATCTCTCCCTTATCACACCTGAATTAGCAGCTACTGGTGCTTTCCCGCAGCTTCCAGAATCTGAGATACCACCGTGTGGTGCTGTAGCGCAGTGCAACAGAGCTCGTGGGTTTCTCTGATTCTCCTAAAGATACCCATTAGGATTCCTTTTTTTAATTGACGTGTGATATTTTAGAGTTCTTCAACGGTTTGCTTGAAAGCCATCCCGTTGTGCCTACCTCATCCACACCGATCTATTCGAACGCGGCGTTTCAGATCCTTGCGTATGCGCTGGAGAGCATTACCAATCAGACCTACCGTTCTCTGCTAGAGAAGCACATAATCGAACCGCTCGGCCTGAGCCGTTCGAGCTACAGCCCTCCGGATGATCAATACGGTATCATCCCTGGAGATGCGGCGTCAAGCTGGTGGAGTACTGATCTCGGTGACGAAACTCCGTAAGTAAATACCTACCTGGATGATTATCATGGCTGTTGCTTTTGACTGGGCCCCAAGAACTAATTTGTCCTCTCAAAACAGTGCAGGAGGTCTCTACTCGTCGCCGAAAGACATGTCTACCCTGGGCCGAGCAATCCTGAACAGCACCCTCCTTCCTCCAGCTTTGACGAGACGATGGATGAAACCCGCGTCCCATACCTCCTCCTTGACCTACGCTGTGGGGGCTCCGTGGGAAATATTCTCCTTCCAGGAACAAGGCCGCGTGATCGACCTCTACACCAAAGAGGGCGACGTCGGAAACTACTCTGCCATGCTGGCTCTGTCTCCCGATCACAACGTCGGCTTCACCATCCTAGCCGCTGGAGTGGACAAGGTTGCATCGCTCTCAGATGTTGTTGCCTCTGCGATCATTCCTGCCCTCGAGCAAGCCGGCAAGGAGCAGGCTGACAAGACGTTCGGTGGTACTTACTCGTCGTCCGGGGACAGCAAGTTAAATTCGTCGATCACCATCACCACCGACGGCGGCCCGGGATTGAAAGTCGAACGCTGGATAAGCAACTCCACAGACATGTTCGAACTGATAATGCCGCTCGTTGGTGCCCCGCAGTTATCAGACGTCAGCGTTCGTCTTTACCCGACCGGGTTGAAGAGTCCATCTCAAGTTTCATTCCGAGCTGTTATCCAGTCTCTTTCTTCTTCTTCATCGAGTATCGGTCCATTTACCCGATCCTGCAGCACTTGGGAGACCGTTGATACGTTTCACTATGGTAATGTTGGCGTAGATGAGTTTGTCTTTCAGTTAGATCAAACAACGGGTGAAGCTGTGAGCGTTTCACCGAGGGCGCTGCGTGTGAGTCTTTCTGAGACTTCAACTTAGGGAGCTAAGGTTGGACTTGATAGATGCGAGTGACGATCCTATGGATGAAAGTTATCAGCCGTGACAGTGCTTGATTGTTAATCTTGGGTTCAGGGTCAGCGCTCTCCGACGCCTATCTATGGAACGATTTACTTATATTGTATCGGGAATCTGACCCGCCATTTCATTGTTCATAGCTTTCCATTTTAGCAGCACTTAGAATGTCATATAATATCTGGGCGTATGGTATATTAGGTGGATTGCAGAAGAATCAGACATCCATACCTTTCTAAATCTCTATGGTGTGATTGCTCAATAAAAGGACTATGTGCTGTATTCACCTATATTTGCTTATAGCGTTCAGCATGTTGTTTATTATGCCCAAGCTGACCTCATCCATACCTTGGTGTAGACAATATATATACTATTTAAACAGACCTAACGAAGAAGTGGGTATACACTCCTTTGAAGGATCGGATCCAGGCATATTGGAGGGACCCCGCGGCGGGTCTATGCAGGTTTCTAAGAAGTCATTGAGTCATCCGAGACCGCCCCATCCATCCAACGGCTTCACTTGTGGCTTTCATTCACCTGCTCTGAGATTTAAGAGGAGTGCTATATTATATATATCGTGGAAATACCTGTCCAACTCTTTCCTTCCTGTATATCACTTTGGACATCACAGATCTTATGGGGTTTTTCCTCGCCCTACTTCAGAAACATTTTATATAAGTACTCTGGTTTCCCAGTGCTTTCAGCAATCTACATACATCAGCCAGTATGAATATGAATCTGAATCAACAGCAACAGCGAGAGATGCGGCCTGGGCGGACTCCCTGAGCTCTGTTTGGTTTGGACCAGGTTCTATATATCAGGCCCTGTGCTGGATACCAGAGACTGCCTCACCGTACAGTACATACATACATTGAACCCAACCGCAGCTCCTGCCTTGTCCAGGCAAGGCTGAAATAATATCTTGATTTGCATCTCAGCAGCCCACGATACTGAAGCAATCCCAACAACGAGCCACACCATCAAATATGAGGATATTATTGAGATCAGTAGCGATAGCGCGGATGGCGGCGTCCCGAGCACTATTCCAGTCGCTATGTCCATCAGCGGTTCACGAGTCGCTGGGAGCTCTCGAGATACCAGCAAGATGGTCACGTCATTGATCTGATGCATGTGGGTTCTTCTTCAAGGATGGGATACCGCACAGTATACTAGCATAACAGTCTTTCACTCCCAGAAATAAAACCAACAGACGACCGACGAGGACAAAGGACAAAGGACAAACAAACGATCCTGACACTGGCGCTGACGCTGAACTCTGTCCACCCAACCCGACCCCGGGACAGAAAACAAAGCCCCCGTGCCGTGGAATTGAATTTCGCACGTCCAGAATACGGACACTAATCTCGATTCCCCTGAACTTAATGTATCCAGATCCAATTGGGAGAGACACACCTGAGAGCCTTACACGTGGTGCTTTTTGACAATCTGCCACTCTCCCGTCTTGTCTCGTTCCTTTCGTAGAAAGAAAAGAAAGAAACAGCAAAGAACCCCTCCCCCCCCCCCCCC
>Ga0008109_10000397_pt1 | contig 28356 bp, 35 predicted proteins | sample HigsolmetaGSP18D_FD_59306 | JGI IMG/M metagenome (GOLD analysis project Ga0008109, IMG submission 59306) | High solid enriched microbial communities from the Joint BioEnergy Institute, USA - SP1-8-D | ecosystem: Engineered > Bioreactor > SSF (Solid state fermentation) > Aerobic > Biomass ...
GAGGGGGGCCCCGCTCTCAGATACGGGCTCAAGATGGGTGGACTGGGCGCGATCATGACCTGAGAGACGTGGTAGTCGACTTTTCGGGGACACGGCCTTGTTCGTGAATGTGATCGTAGTTGCATACCGACGAGCGGGGCTCGCTGGCCGCGCTTCCTTGCGTTTTATGTTCTGATTCAATGCCAGTTTTGTGGAGTTGAAGACGTCTCCATCCCCAATCTCAATGTCAGAGAAGAAGTCATCCTCGCCAGAAAGTCGTTTCGCCGTTTGGGCTTCCTTGGAACGATTAGCAGCCTCTGCTCGCAGAGCCTCTTGCCGCTTCCTTAGTGATTCCTCAAGGTTCAAAGGCCCATCCGGAAGAACAAGGCCATCAAGACCGTCATCCTCACTCTCGCCAGTCAAGCAACTCGAGACGCTGGGGCTGACACCAGAGACTGAAGAACTGCGGTTTGATCGTCCATCTCTCGTAGTCCCGCCAAAGCGAACGCCAATGCTGCCTTCGGACAATTCCGTATCGAAATCGTCAGCATTAGGGCTCGAAGTTCTCGGAAAGTCTTTACGAGTCGAAAGTCTCAGCGGGGCATTATCTGCTGGTAGCTCAAAATCTTTCTCGAAATCTTCGTTGTCATCGTTAGTTCTTTGAGGGCTAGAAAGGGAGATGGCTTCCTGTAGTGATCTCGACTGTGACTTGGCGAACTTTATCGTGGACAGGTCCTCGAGATCAGCGCCATCGTTGGAGTCTCGAAATTTTTCCAGATTTGGCAGGACAGCCTTCGACTGCGGCGATAAGTCGGCATCACCCAAGAGCGCCGAGGTGTGAGACTTGACTGGGCTCGCGAGGTTCGAGCTGACCTGGCGAAGGGCATCGGGGAATGTTATTTCCCCATTTGTCTTCAACGCCAGTTCTCCACCATTCGCTGGCAGTTCCAGATCCTCAGACCAGTCATCAATAACGGCCTTCTTGATCTTCCTCCGGCCGAGCCGTTTGATGGTTCCCCCAAGCAGGGCGGACTTGGGGACGTTGGCGGGGATTGGAATGCCTGCACTTTTCGCAGAGGCAATAGCCTCCTCGGTCACCTCATCATTGTCTTGCAGTAAGACCTGCCAGTCTTCATCGCCGCCCACATTGGAATCGAGATCGGAGCGGGCGGAGCGGCGAGACGAGATGGAATCGCGGTGACCGGAGCGTCGAACGGAGGAGCTTGTCAGGGATGTAGCGGTAGATGCAGTGCGAAATTGAAAGTCGTCGGTACATTGCAGGTCACCGTCATCATCCCAACACTCAATCGTCTCTTGGTTGCCATGTCGCAGCCCAGGGGTCGACTCCTCCATGGTGGAGGGAGGGTCGTGAAATGAGATGGTAGAAACGCAGAGACCATGTAAGTGTAACGGACTGGAGTCAGGTCCAGAGGAACGGACAAGACCTAGACGGAGTGCTAAGAGTTATCAGACGCTGACACTGAACTGGTGAGAGGGTTGAACTTCATCCCGTGACATCTGCGAGGACTCCAGTAGTTAGACGCGCGAAAGACGCAGAACTTTTTTCTTTCTCCAGAGAGGAGCAGCTAAGTAGTAATAGATCACAAGGTGGAAGATCTGGAACAATGTTGAACAGCCCCGACCTTCCACGAGCTGGTTGGGAACTGGACTCGAGAGCGGATGGGGGGCGGAGGTGGGAGCAGCGGGTACGACTGCGATGCGGCTCACGCCGGACGCTCCAATGAGGTTGAGGAGACTGGGGAGAGGCTAGAAGGAATGGGTGGAATCCGGAGGAAGGAGAGAAAGAAGGATTGGAAGGCGAGCGAGTTCGGAATCTGGTGTCCGGTACGAAGTCGAGACCCAAAGCGAGGGAGGGAATGGATCGGTAGGCCAGACGGCTGGGAGGGACCGTTGCAGTGCGCCGGTGAGGTAGGAGTACTCTGTACGGAGCAGCTGGAGGTGATGGAGGCAACGGGCCCGGGCGGAGCGCACGCCGGGGCGAGAGGCGGGTCACGGACGCGCGGTGAGGGCGCCTTGGGGCCCGGCCAGTGACCTGTGCCTAGCGGATGTGGTCGCCGGTCACCTGTAGCGTCAGGTCCATGCGCCATGTGCCCCATGCCCTCCCGTAGGGCATGACAGGCACTATGGCCAAAAGCAGGCATCCGTACATCTAGATATCTGTCGCGGGTTCTCGCGTTACCCCCGCCCACAAGTCCTTCACGTCTGGTGGTAGGTTGATGGTAGGTTGATATCATACACGGTACGGAGTTCTTTGTCCATGTCCGCTGTATATATATATATGCCAGACTGTGCTATGCCATGCAAGCCATGCTGTTCTATTGATTGCTGATTGTGATATCAGTCTCCCATACGTTCCTGGTATTCTCCCCTACCATGTTTTCCCGCCAGTCCCATCTGCCTCGCATCCTGCGCGTTCCCAGGTCTGACGATCCCGCCGCGTACGTGCTGGTCCATGTCTCGTCCACCAGCTCTGCTCCGTTGGACCTGAAGCTCGTAGGTACCGAGGGGGAAAACCCTTATGTCGGCTCAGGTGCGCCGCTTTATGTTTCAGCTGCCCAGTCGCGGTTCCTGTTTCTTCTACCTGCTGACGGTTTCGTCGCAGTGAGACAGTCTCGCTTGGAGAATCTCCGGGCAAAGAACTATAAGGGTAGCGAGGAGGAGTGGGCCCAGGTTTTGACCCATGTTTTCGGACAGGACTCGCCTTCCACCAGCCATGCTAGCTGGAGCTCTTCTGTGGAAGTCACCGCCAGCATTCAAGGCCCCGACGACGAGGACAAGGAGATGGTTATTGCCGTGAGGAAGAGGATTGATACCATCACGGTACGCCCTTGTCGGATGAATCCAACAGTATATCCTCTGTCTCTCACACACATTTTGCAGCAAAGGCTCGGCTCCATCACTCTCAGACAGGATGATGCACAGGCCATCCAACTCTTCGACTGGACCGGTCTCAGTGTTGCCAGGGCAGATGCTCTGGAGCAGCAGATTCTCTCCTTAACAGAACGCTACCGCATCGCTGAGGACACAATCAACAAGCTCAATGTGCAGCTGGAGAAGCTTATTCAGGCCAAGAGCGAGCATGAGGACCAGCTGATCTCCAGATTTGTGCAGCTGCTGAATGAGAAGAAGCTTAAGATCCGCAACCAGCAGCGCCTGCTGGCTTCGGCCAAGGTGGACCCCACCAAAGGTTGAGACCGCTCCTACTATGTGGAAGAAAGATTTATGGAAGCACCTGGCTGATATATAGGGTCCAATCCAGTGTCCGATGTTAAGACTTCCACTTCGGGCAGCAGACGTAGACGTGCTGAAGCAAGTCGGTTGTCGAAACGAAAAGCGATACAAGAGTATAGCGAGGATTCAGAGAGTGATTATGGTTTCGAGAAGATGGATGTTGACGAAGCGCGGGATCAGTATGTCCCAGAGGATGAGGCAACAGATGACGGGAGACATTCAACACCCCAGCCGCTGGAGAATGAGGAAGAGACTGCTACAGACGAGGAGCTCAGTCCTCCACCACCCAGAGAAGTTGCAAAGATCCGGGAAAAGGAGGGGAAAGAAACAGGAGAGCTTCCTGGCCGTCTGGTCATGACGGAGCCATCTAGCCCTCCGCGTAGGAGGGAGCTTCCCTTCAACAAAAGAACTACAGCAAAGAATCACACCAAACTTGTACCCACCGAAGAGGATCAGAGACCAGCTCATCTTTCACAAGACGCGGAGGAGACAGCAGGGGAAACAGATGATGATGAGCTGTAACCCAGGAACCATTGGAATATGATGATCAGGTCCAAATATTTCTCGATGCAAGGTGACAATTGGATCATTGACCATGGATGACTTGAATTTCAACAGATACTAGTCCTTCTTGAATTACAAGCGGCGATTGACTGGTCCGACGACCGTGTTTAAGTATAATGTAGTCCGACTTTGGCCCTTGAACACAGGGTCCAATTCACGTTGATTGGGCTGTTATATAGCCACCGTTCAGCAGAAACACTGCGGGACAAAATGCTCTCAAACATTTGCATATGTTACAGTTCTTCCAATTCGAGGTGTCAGTAGAAATCTACAAACACCTTCCTTACACGATCCTTGCTAGCTAGCTAGAGGCTCTAGCACAGGCAGCCGCCCAAATCTTCGACTTAGTATCTTCATATACTAGCAAGATTACGATATACCTTGGTATCTACATAGGCATAGTACTCATAAAAATACTTCCGTCGCCGTTACCTTAGGCCGATTCCCTTTCTCCTTTTGGTAGCTAGGAACCAGCATAGCTTTAAGCAATGAAGTAATATCAGCCTGTGAGGGTTTGTCTCCCCTTTTGTACAGAGTACTATTCAACAAATTTATGATCCCCAGAAGAGAAGTTGAGTTTTTTTTTATTTTTTTTCTTTGTAAAATCTCAGGGGATATGTAATGGATTTGCCCTGCACTCGCGAAGCAAAAAAGTATAATGAAGAAATCACAAGCAATATTCCTCTCTAAATTGACCTTTTTTGGTATTTTCACGTTCAGAAGTTGACTTTATCCTCATATGTACAAATGCACCCCGTCGATTCTGGTGGATAATTCTGGGATTATCTGGTCGAGGGGTGGGGTGATGAACCTGTGAGAACAGAGAAAAACAGGATCAAAGGATAACTACAACAATAGGCATAATGGATCAAACGTGAGGTGGGTCGAAGACAACGCCTAGACCAGATGAAACACACGGGAAACGAATCTATCGACCGCTCCGAACAATTATCTAGCCAAATGCCGCATGGGGAGACAGCTCACCCGCTGCCATGAAATTCGTCTCCGGGTTTCCGGTAGCCTTCGCCGCTGAGCAGCGCGCCATGGTCGGGGAGCTGTTGTAAAGGTCAGCCTAGATGTAATGGGAAAGGGAAGAAATACTGTGCAAACCTTCTGGAGATAGAATCGGTGAAGTAGAAGTCTTCAATGACCTTCTTGAACACCGCACCGGTCGCCTTGCTACCTTTGTTCTGGTCTACCAGCTGGACCTTGCTCAGAGAACTCATGGAAGTCGGCTCGACAATGTCGTATCGGCGAAGCGCAGGGCTGATCTCTTCCATGCGGTCCCGGAGCGCCTCAATGTCATCATACGGCAGAGGAACGCCAAGAAACTCGCTGGCTGCACGCAGGATCTTCCAGTCGTCTCGAGCAGCTCCTGGCAACGAGGTAGCCGCGCGAGTCACCTGGACACGACCCTCAGTGTTGACGTACGTGCCGGACTTCTCGGTATAGGCGGCGCCTGGTAGGACAACATCCGCAAGCTGTGCACCGCGGTCACCGTGGTGGCCCTGGTAGATTACGAACGCGTCCTTTGGGATGTCACTCTTGCTAATTTCATCGGCGCCTAGGAGCCAGACCATCTTGGGAGTCGTATTTGCAACCTCGGGAGATGGTGTGGTGAAGCCAACCTCATAAGCACCGGCACGGGATGCTGCGCGCTGAAGAACGTTGTAGCCCTGCCATTCAGGGGTGTTGAAATTGGAAGAGTGCTTGTCAACAAAGTTACCAACGACCTCAAAGATTGCTTTAGAATCTGGGTGTTCGGTAGCAGCGCTACCAACAATGATCATTGGCCGCTTCGCCGCAGCAAGTTTCTTCCCGAATGGCCCGGAGAGAGCAGCTTTCAAGGCGGAGATGTCATTGCCCAGGTGTTCGAAATCAAATGTGCTCTCGAAGACCTCACCAACGAGTGCGATCTCTAGGTCAGAGCGCAGCCACTGTTTGCGGATGCGAGCATTTAGGACAGCAGCCTCATGACGAGGGTTTGTAGCAACCAAAAGAAGAGCATCAGCCTCTTCAATCCCAGTGATCCTAGAGTTGAACAGGTAGTTAGAGCGCACATCAATACCATGTGCAATGGGAGAGCTTCCTCCCGGCTGATCAAGAGCAAGGTTGTCGGATCCCAGCTTGTTGGCCAGGTCCTTCATGGCAACAAGAGATTCGGTTTCAACGAGATGCCCAGCGATGGCCTTGAACTCATTGGCCTTCGGCTTCAATTTATGGTACGCAGATGCAATCTCAGTCAGAGCCTGCTCCCAAGTTGCCGGAACAAATTTTCCCTCCCTACGGATCAAGGGCGTCGTGAGTCTCTGAGTTTTCAACCCGTCACATGCGAATCGAGTCTTGTCATTGATCCATTCTTCGTTGATGTCGTCATTGATCCTGGGTAATATCCGCATAACCTCCATGCCCCTCGCGTCTATCCGGATGTTTGAACCCAGGGCGTCAAGGACATCAATGGACTCAATGTGTCTCAGTTCCCAGGGACGCGCACGGAAGGCGTAAGGCTTTGAGGTGAGAGCACCAACAGGACAAAGATCAATGACATTGGCAGATAGTTCGGAATCTAGATTCTTCTCCAGATAGGTCCCAATCTGCATGTCGTTTCCTCTGCCCGTAGTTCCGAGCTCTGGGGCTCCAGCAATGTCGTTCATGAATCGGACGCAGCGAGTGCAATGAATGCACCTATTCATGGAGGTCTTGATCAGAGGCCCAATGTTCTTGTCCTCTACAGCCCGCTTCCCCCCAACCTCATGGAATCGTCCACGATCGGCGCCGTATCGCATCGACTGATCCTGGAGGTCACATTCTCCTCCTTGATCACAAATGGGACAGTCTAGGGGATGATTGGCAAGAAGAAACTCCATGACACCCTCTCTTGCTTTGTGCGTCAGAGGTGAGTTCGTCTTGACAACCATTCCTGGTTGCACCGGCCAGGCACATGATGCCACGGGTTTAGGGGCCCGTTCGACTTCAACAAGACACATACGACCTTTCCACTGTTAGCAGAATTATTTGCAGTTTAAACAGAGTGAAGGTGCTCACAATTCCCTGCGATCGACAGCTTTCTGGTAATTGCATTAGCATAATAATAAACGGTCCCGCTAAAGGAGGGGTAGCGTACTCATGATAACAATATCTGCAGTAGAGTTAGAATTGATTTCTTTTCTCAGAACGTCCTCGATTTCCATACCTTGGAATTGTCACGCCAGCCTTTTCACAAGCTTGAATAAGGGCGGAACCGGCTGTTATTACAGTAAGCGAAGGCCCATCGACTGATTATGACAATGGATAGACCTTCTATTGAAATCTTCTTGCCGTCTAAAAAAGGATAAGTTAATTAAAAAAAAATCTACGCGTTGTCAGGACTTGAGTTCACTTACCAATTGTGAGTTCTACCTCTGCCGCGCGAGGAACTGTCGTCGCAAAAGTTCTGAAGCAGTTGACCCTAGGAACCCGTCTGGAACGGGCCGCCGATCGAAGCAACTGCGCCCGCATCGTGAAAAAGAGAGCAGGAGGAGGAAATAGGATGGAAGGAGGATGATGTGGGGTCGAGGAAGTAGATAAGAGGATCCACGGGATGGAGACTGGAGAACGGTCTCTCGGTCGATGCACTGCTGGGGTATTCTGTGCCAAGACCATCCCCATGGAGGCTCAAATCATTGCCCCCGGATTGGCTCGGTCTCTCGGAATATCAGTTTCTCCTGAAGGAATCTTTTTTTGACGGATTCACCACACTTGTTGCTTTTCTTCTCCACACATACTCATTTCCACGGACATGATTATTGTAGGTGGTAGGGTTTTCTCATCCCTGATATCGGATAAATCCCTACCTCCTCTGCTACATGATCCAAGAACAAATCTTCCTGCACCGAGCTGGAGCGACCTAGGGCACTCTTGTCTCTCGCGACAATGGTGCCTAATGATGGTTTAGTTCTTTACTGACGGTGGCTACATTCCTTTAGTATTGATCTGTAGAGCTGCTGTGAGAATCAATTTCTGGCAGCTATTAACATCGCAGAAGGATAGCTTTACTTGTAATTTCGTCACTGCAATAAACCCTTTGGACCTTAGGGTCACTCAAGGTAGCCAATCTCACCGCTCCATGTCCAGCTGCGAGTATGCCTCTTTCTTCATACTTGATGAAGGGAGCGCTCATTTATATTTATACATTATATACACTGCCCTTTCTATGCAGAGAACAATGACTGGTCGGCGGCATGCTTCGACTTAGGTGTTTTCTGCGATCTGTATGCATATCTACATGAGTACCTAACCCTGTGAACCTTCCCCCAGATGGCCACTTCCAGAAGCGGGCGATTATCCACCATAGCAGATGCGCGGAATGAAGCGGCATCTGCCAATTCCGAATAACAAAGCCATATGACACCTGACCCCTTGAACGCCGCAAATCCCGAATAATTTTACAAGAAAGAACACCACCTCCGGTTATTTTGAGGATTGCAAGTCGCCAGGCTGCCAGGTGGACTCTTGCTTTGTCCCAGGAGGAAGCCACATCCGCGATGTACTGCTACCTCTTGGTCGACCCCGGCCAGGCCCGTCGTCTTCCTTTCTTTCATCGGTTGTCGCAGACTTGTCGTCACCAGCTTTCACAGGAGAAAAGGCATAGCCGTTCGATTCCCATGGCTTGCTCGGGGTACCAATATTCAGGGGGAGGACGGTTTCCCTAGATCTGAAGTGATCCGCATTCGCCCTTTGATCCGCCACATCATGATAGCTGTTACGATCGTAGAGATAGAGCCCGAGGAAAGTAAGCCCAATGCCGAATGCTTGGATAGGCGTGGTTGAGCTTCCAAACCACACAATCGCAATGACAATCACAAAAACTCGCTTGATCAACGAGGCCACCGAGTAGGACACGGGAGATATCATCGACAGCAAGACGAAGGCCAATATGTTCTGAGCGAAGTGGAAGATGCCGTTGAATATAAATTCGACAAGAAGCGCCCCATGGTCCAACGACCCTTCCTTTCCTGAGAGAGCGATAACACCATCGTGAACGAAATCTGCAAAGAGGGAATAGCCCTCGCAAAAAACCCAAATTGGAAATGTCAACAGAAAAGCTAGCCCAGAACAGTAGCAGAGTAGGTTAAGTTTGTCTAATTTGCGCCGGCCACCGGACTGCACCTCCGACTCGGCGCGGGATGCCTCATTGAAAAGCTTTTTTGAAAAGATGTTTTGGGAGACAAACACCAACGCAGCGCAGAATGCGCACAAGATGCCAAAGAAATTAGTAGAGAAATCCGTTGAACATGCGAGCATAACGCCCACGGTCAAAGGTATTAATGAAAGATAGGTTGCCCTAGCGTATCGAATATGGAACAGGAAACGGTATGCCAGGACCGTAAACAAAGGTGACAGGCCCTTAATCGTGTGGACTAATGACACCGGGATTTTAGATGTAGCCATAGAGCTCAGGATATGGCCAGCTAACTGAAATATCGCTAGAGGCAATGCTGTTGTGATAACCTCACGGGATGGGTGGCGGATACCGTTCTTGAGAGCTGGGACAGCTCGCTTGAGAGCGGGAAATAGTGTCGAAAGGTATGACAGCAACAGACACCATATTGACACAAAAGCGAATTGGACAATCGTCAGAGTTATGGGTTTCGGCAGGGCGTTCAAAATAGACTTGGATGAAGTATTCGTAAGTGCTGAGGTCATGTACCAGATTAGGCAGAGTACCTAGCGAGAGATGAGTAATAGCGCCATGGAAAACTCAAGGGATGGAACATCTCACTATAAGCTTGTATGACACGGGAGCCCTCAGGGCTTCTGCCAATTCATGCGCATTGGCACTCATACTGGCGTTTCGTGCCCTTATCGTGCTGATTGCTTCGCTGATACTCTTTCGCGGTCTATGTTTCGAATCCCTCGGCCCTTTCGCATACTCCCAGGCAATGTGCCCCACTTTTCGCGGGTGCCAAAGATCATTTGGTGCATATCTAACAGCGGGATTCAATGGTGAGTCCCCTACCTCTGTCGCGGTATCATATGATTCGTCGTTGAAGGGAGGGAACTTGTCTATTGGGCTTGTCATTGATTGCGGACTCGAGGTCTTTGTCGGCGGTTGCCAATTTGATTGTCGCATTGAGGAGTGTCCAGCTCCGATTACTGTGGTGGTGCTCATGCTCCAGGCTCAGATCGTTCTGAGCTACTATGTGGCGCGTCAGTGCTTTCTGTAGACAGGTTTAGCAACGAGAGGACAGGCAATACCAGCCCGTAATAACCAGTATAGGAAATATCTGAAACTGCTCAGGCCCTCCAGCTGCCTTCAAGGAGACGCTTTTATCACGATGGAGCCGTTGTCGAGGGTTGAACGTGAGAAAGACTGAGATCCGTTTCCAGGCTCGAGATGACGAATCGTCTCTGGCGGTTGAACATCAGGACCGAAGACAAGAGCCCGAAATGAACGGGACACGTCGGCAAGGAATGGACAAAGAGTGGTGGTATGAACCAACGTATCGATCGATATGATCGATGGGATGTAGAGAATGTCGAAGCTCAATCACCTTTAATCTGTATTTGTGAAAGATAAGTACGCAGTAAATCTTGAAATTGGCAGCCTCACCCCGTACATAGATCGGGAAACAGGGAGTTGGGGCTCTCACGGCGACAACGCCTTCAAGCAATGCTGTGGTTTCGGGGGAAGCAGGAGAGTGCTCGCAGCCGGCGTCAGCGTTCTTTTAGTGAGATGCTTAGCCGCAGATGCAAGCATCCGCCGCAAAGCCTGCAGGCCAACAGCGGCTCAGGTTACAGTAGTGCTTCCCCATCTGTTTGCACAGAGTCACGTGAGAAAGCCATGGATGCCGTCTCTGGGCCTTATCTTATTGACAATATGAAGGTGGCTAAGACTTTATCATAGAGTAAACATACCATTTTTATTCCCATTGTCCATGACTACTAGCTGTCTAAATGGAGATTTGCTGATCGATCCCTCGATGCCTAATTCCAGGTTGTAATGACGCCCATCTCTATTCTAATGGTTGTGCTCATAGCGGCATGCCGGTTTTCGGGAGTGCTATGCGATCCCAGGGGGATGGAACCGCCCACGGATAATGATCTCCAACTGACGGTCGGCCAGGGCATGTCAAATCTCATGTTTTTGAGTGTCTAGCAAGTTCTAGGTCCTTCCCGTTCCGGAACAAGAGGTTAGTTCTTCTATCTCTAACGGTATCTGCCTACAAGCTCGTGTCCGCTGCGATGGGTAGATTGACCTTCCGCATTTCTACCCTGGGGTGCAGATCCTTTGGAGATTTATGGCGGATTCTGTAATTTGTCTTATGATCTTGATGCAACTTTCAGCAGCGCCCCTGGTTGCCATGGTAGCGTTAAATGGAACATAGTGAACTCCAGAGTTCTGGGTGATTCCAATAGCTATGGAAATGTGGCTCTAAATGTGACATTTTCCGGAAATTGACTGGAACTTTATGCAGTCCATATATGGGTGGTCCACTCTGCAATACCAGGCTTGGGCGCGTGGAAATCTTACAGTCGGTGGATCTGATCAAACTCTGTTGCACCCTTTCACCGACGGCATGTTTGAACTTCGGGTAGACGGGAAAGAAGGTATTTTGGGGGGACTATTACTGATATTGCAGAGCCCCAATTGTCCTACATCTAATCTCGGGCCAGCATGTGATTTATCTTCGACTCATCCGTGATGTTCGAGCGCTTGGTGCAATTCAGCAACCACATGGAGATTCTAATTGAAGCAAAGCATCTTGTGAATGCCTAATCATTGATATCAATACCCTCTTGATATCAGAGGTTACATAAGGAGAGCTTGGCAGTCACCTGGCCTCAATAAATGTTTGAAATGACATGACAGAGTCCGCAGAAAGTCTTTGGGGTAGAATAGTTGGTGTGGGTTGAAATATACCTACAATGAAGCTCCAGAAGACTGACACATGTGCAGACAGCGCAACATGACGTTTTCATGAAAGGAGGCTCATTACTCCTGGCTCTGTACGAAGCACGGCCACTCATTTTCAATGGCATTATTGGGAAGCAGTCAGCTTCAACATTCTCAGTCAAAATTGCATACGGAGTTGTTGATAGAGCTGAAGATGTATTTATAACCCAACCATTCAGCATTAACTTAACCAAGTGCGTCTGATGCTGGACAGTGCAGATGGTATATGTGCCTGGATGCTATTTTCCAGTGGTTCCACTCCTTGGAGTGGAGACGATTGGCGTAAGTCTCCACAATACATAATATTCTTGGGGAAGCCTCCTCATTCATCTATAGATACATGGAGTGCTGCTGACGTGCAAGGTGCTGTGGCAGCAGTACCTCACCGGATCGAAAAAGGTAGGTTTGGATGGTCCGGTTGCGGCTCTGGACGATTGGATTGTCGTTGGTCATTAAAATGAGGATAATAGGCGCCTTATTCTCTTTAAAATGTCATTTGCAAAGGATGCCGAGTGCTGAGGGCAAGGAACATGGTTTCCCTCTACCCATTATCACGACAAGGTCATTACAACCGCTCCTGTGTCAGGATATTCCTCCATCGAGAGTATGTTCCCTTTGCAGACTGCAGGGTCCTGTTGCTGATATCTTAAAATTCTCAATTTCTGTGCCCTCTTTCTGGTGATATGGGTTCCAAAGCTGAAATCTTTTTTCAATCATTCGCAGTCACCAGAGCTGCATGGCTACACGAAGGTAATCTGGGATATGGAACATAGAGTTTGGCTTCTGCAGTCACTGGAATTGGGCAACTCGATTTTCTGGTATTGAGTGATAGCTGCCGCTGGAAGTGCCATGCTGAACTATATACAGCAGGCTTCTTTGACCATTCGTGACGGATATCACCTGCTTCATACATTAGTCGAAGTGTTAAGCAGGTCGAGCGGGATCGAGTCCCTTGAGGTCATCGTCGGTATTTCCAGGTGGGTGCCCGTCTTTTAATTTCCGTGTGTCTTGTATATGGAAGTGTAAGATATATGTATTAGCAAGGACTGTGCATCGCTATGTTGGAGGGCCAGTTTTTGGCGTTCGTTTGATGAAATATCAGTCGGAGGCTTTGTAAACCAGAGGAGATTCGTGTCCAATATTTTTCCTCACCTTCCTGTTCGGTATACCAGCGGAAAGGGCCAGCCATTGAAATGCTCTACGAAGGACGTTTTATCAGAATTTGCTCTCTTCACTCCCCTGACTATTCTTGTTGATTACTACGTACCATATGCCTCTTAGGTGTGCAACGGGTACATAGCTAGGTATCTACCTATGTGGTACCTTCGTATGGGTGCCAATCTCAGGCCACTTCACCTGGAGACACCTAACAGGACGGGTCCGCGTTCATAGGTTCCAAGGTTGTTGACGGTCCTTCCCTTTTGGGAGCAGCAGTGGAAAGAGCAAGCAACCTTTGTCGAGCACCGCGCCTGCATTTCGTCCATTTCCTCAGTGATTCCTGCCCCCTCCTCGAACTTTCTTTGTCTTTTCTCTCTCTATCTCCTCTATCTGTCGCTCCTTCCCCAGGCTCTTCTCTATATCCCTTTCTGTAGTTGACCCCAGCATTTATTTCCAAGGTTGGCCTTCTTCTGGATCTCTTCCCTTTTACATTCTGTGATCTATCTCCCAACTCCGTTTCTATAGACGCTCTTGTCTACACTTCAACTCATCTCACGGCCATCTGCCTTACAAGTTTCTTATTTCATGTGAACACGCCCGAACTCCCTGTGTGTCTTGCTGCAGTCTCCTTGCCTTCGTTGTCACTTTCAGGGTTTCTGCTGTGACCAAAGACCATCCGCGTAGCCAGCATGTCTCTCTCGTCTACTGGCTCCCCTGCAGCTGGCCGTAAGGCATCTAATCACGTTTCTATTTCTTATGATAGCAGTGTTGAAGCGCAGCCCGTGTCTGTAGGACGCGAGGCATCGGTAAGTCGACGTCTGCTGCTTCGACCCCAGACAATAAGGAGCTATTCTCCCGCATATCTGAATGGTCTGTGGTCTGACACTCGCGGGACATAGGGACATAAACACTCGAACGTCTCTAAAAGCGAGCCAGATCCTTTATTGTCCGCTAAACTTGGGAATATTCAACCTCCTATCAGTGACGACGAAGAAACACCGTCGAACAAGGTCAGACTACTTTCCAATTCTCCTGGATGATCCTCTAGCTTACAATCCTAGAAGCAGAAGCTGGAGCATTCCGTTCCATCTGTCGAGAAACACCCTTCTGAGATGGAAAAAATCCTTGCCAAACTCTCCCCTAAGCCGCAGTCATCTGCCGACAAAGTCTCCGTCACCAAGGATATTCTTACGAAACTCTCTGAACAGCAGGCACTGCTGGAAAAGCAGAAGCAGCTCCTTTCCAGCAACAATACCGCCTCCGTTTCCCATGGAGAAGACGATGACTCTTCCGGCACATCCCCTTTAACTCCTGCAACCGAGTCTCTTGCGGTCTCCGCTTCCGCAGACCACCCTCAACAGGACGGGTGCAGGGTGGACGCGGCCGAAATGCTTCGCCTGAAGCAAGAATTACTTGCCGCCAACTCCCGGATTGCCCTTCAGGAGCAAGAATTAGCACAGACACGCGTCATAAAACATACTCTTGATCAGGCACTTGGGCCGCCCTCAGAAGTCGACTTCGGTGGCCGCGAGATCACGGAACAGACAATTAGCAACCTGCAAAGTGCATTCAATGCCTCCACTCGAGTTTTCAGTCAACGCCAGGACGCATGGGTTGCTCAGGAAGATGCTCGCTCTGACATCTCCGATGCGCTGTCAGCCGGTGCTTACAACAGGGCCCGCGGCCTCTGGGGTCCTTCCTCTCATCAGGCATTTGGGCTGAATATGAGCACCTCTAGTGAGAAGGGCTACCGTGAGTCTCCATCTCTGTCTGGCAATTCTGTGGTTCAGGAGCCTGGCCGTAGTTGGACTGCTCAGGCTGCAAGTCCTGGATATCCCGCCCACGGAGGATTTCAAGCTCATCGAGTGCTTTCTGGCCCTTCTTCTGGAGGTTATAACTTTGACGGACGGTATGCTGGTGAACAGAGCCCGTATCTACAGGGCCCTGGCCTTGTTCCACGTCGCTCTATTACCCAAGTGAATCGCGGCGGGTCTTGCTTTCCTCCACAGAACTCCCCTTGGGGTACATTCGCTGCTGGCCCTCCAAGCAACCTTGGCGTTAGATCTCCAGCGAATCAGCAATTTGCCACGTACCAGCAAGTTGGGATGTTTCCGGTCCCGCCGTATCAGCCCCGTCCCATTGGAACCCCGCTCTCTCCGACTGCGGCCGAATTCACCTCTATAAATACAAGTGCTGTTCCCTGGGCAGGGTCTTCGGTATGCTATAGCCCCAAGCCTATCTATTCGGACTAAAATTTACTTCTTCTAGGTCGGAACAAACACAGCTCAGACGTACGTGTCACCGCTCGAGCCCCTTAACTATCGTCGACTCCTCGACAAAAATGTCTCCTGCGACTGGAAATATATTGTGGACAAGATCGTGTGCAACAATGACCAGCAGGCTTCTATTTTTCTCCAGCAAAAGCTCAAAGTGGGCACAGCTGAACAGAAATTCGACATTATCGAAGCTATTGTAAACCAGGCTTATCCCCTTATGGTCAACCGGTTTGGAAACTTTTTGATCCAACGTTGCTTTGAACACGGAACTCCAGAGCAGGTTGTTGCTATTGCTAATGCTATCAGAGGGAACACCTTAAGTCTCAGTATGGATCCATTCGGCTGCCATGTAATTCAGAAGGCTTTTGACTGCGTCCCTGAAGAGTACAAAGCTATGATGGTTCATGAACTTTTGCGCCGGATCCCGGAGACAGTTATTCACCGGTATGCCTGCCATGTCTGGCAGAAGCTTTTTGAGCTACGCTGGAGCAATGAGCCCCCGCAGATCATGGCGAAAGTTAACGAAGCTCTCCGCGGAATGTGGCACGAAGTTGCCTTGGGAGAAACTGGGAGCCTAGTCGTCCAGAATATCTTCGAAAACTGTATTGAGGAAGAGAAGGTAATTCCCCTTGTTATTCAATTTCTGTCATAGTAACAACTGACGGTGATCAAGCGTCCAGCTATTGAGGAGGTCTTAGCAAAGATCGACCTTCTTGCTCATGGCCAATTCGGCAACTGGTGCATTCAGCATATCTGCGAACATGGCGCTCCTCACGACAAGAGTCGTGCAATTGAGCACATTTTGCTTTGGGCCACTGACTACAGCATGGACCAGTTCGCCTCGAAGGTCGTGGAAAAATGCCTGAAGATCGGCGGCTCTGAGTTCTTGGACCGTTACCTTGCTCGTGTTTGTACCGGTCGTCCCGATAGACCGCGCATGCCGCTAATTGACAGTGAGTGGAACTTGTTCATGATCTTCACATTACTATGTCGCTAAAATACGCTCAGTCGCCGGAGACCAGTATGGAAACTACTTGATCCAGTGGATTCTGATGAACGCCGGCCCTCATCAGCGTGAGATAGTCGCGACTCATATTCGGTAAAAGCCCCCTTTGTTATACAATTCATATAATCTCTGACAAATACCTGGATTAATAGGAAACATATGGTCTCCCTTCGTGGATCCAAGTTCGGGTCGCGAGTGGCGATGCTTTGCTGCAACCCATCTCATACAACTCGTCCTGGCCCCGGAGCCGGAGTCCAAGTTAGTCGTTTTGGTAATCCCAACGATGACCGCTTTCAGATGACTGGCCAACCTGGAGGTCGGTTCAACCGTGGCAATCAGTGGAATCCTAACTACCCACCCTTTCGTTGATAATACCATTGGTCTGTGAATTTGCGATACACACCTGCCTTCTATTCGCACCAAGAGCAAATTCAACAACGTCACTTCGAGCATAGAATGTGAACAGCTTCTTGCTCAAATTCACATTTAGAGTTATCTTCCCTTTTCTAGGATTCTGGGACGTGTGGATGTTGCGTTTGGTTCGAAAACCTTTATCCTCTCATCTCTTCGTTGGCTTGTTGAGGTTGTACGGCCAACGATTAGTCTGTTCCTTCTTTTCTGAGTTTCTTTCGCTAAAGTGACCTGCACACATTTCATTCTCTTAAATTGTCATATTTTCTGAAGATGACCATATCCTAAAACCACCTACCTAGGAACTAGTGGGCGTGGGCTGCTACAACCCGGGCTTTGGTTTACTGAAAAAGAAACTCTGGTTTCATGTCTTCCTCGCTGTGAATTGTCTAGCACTTCTGCTTCGAGTCCCTCTTAGTTTATCGGTTTTATTAATTTACTGAAGGAAAAAAAAGAAAAAAAGGAAGGATCACTTTGACTTTGTATGATACCTGGAGCGAGATCAAAATAGTAGTCCATTAGTGTCAACTAGACAATGAAAATGTTTTTCAGGAATTCTCTTCCAATCGTTTCCGATACAGTGTGGGAGGCATGTTGAGATTTCAGAAATATGATGTATTTCTCATGGATGGCTTCTAGAATTGTACAGCACCAACTACATCGCCAGCTCCATCATTTTCCAAATAATACTCAATCGAGCGCCTTTGATATCCGGATATCCTGTAAGAGAATGCTCATCCCGATAATCGCCATTGCCTATGATCCGCTAGTCGACCATTGTCAAGTTTAAAATCTAACATCGACCTTGGAACTCTCCGTCCAATATTCTATTTCCAATTGTTTCTCAATACTACCCCCCTCCCCCTTCCCGCCTTTCTTGGTCAACCCTCTTCTCTTTCTCCCATGGCTTCGGTCTTCTCGCTGCCATACTGGGTGTTGCCTGGCCTGTTAATACCGTGTCTGGAATCTCTTGGATACCAGGGACTGGTTGACCAGTCGTGATAAGCTCAACTATGTGCGCGAAAGAGGAAGGATAGGCAGGTTCCGAAGCTCTTGTTGATTGTTGCTCAGGAGTAAAGCCAGGCTGCGAAGTTGTGAACACTGTTGCAGATGCTACTGCGGACCCCACTTGTGGCCACTGGCTGCCGCCTGTGGCTGTACCTGATAATGATGGTGACTGCGAAGGCACTGACGTTGATTTTAACCAAGCTTTGTAGGCTGAAAAATTGAGAGGTGGAGTGAGGTTTTGCTTTCTGCAAAGGGAGCATGATTATCAGTACCGGCAATGGCAGATGTGCTATGAACATGTTTCTTCCATAATGTATCTGCGATAATTGGTAGTAACTGACCTTGAGAAATAGAAGCATTTGGCTTGCAACACCAGGTCATCTTCGCAGTCAATTTCGTCTGCTGTTGCAGGTGTATTTGGGTGACCAAGAATGACCGCCAGACCATTCCTGAATTCGGGATCGGTGGAAAATGGATATGACTTTACTCTCTCAAAAAGAGAGATCTCACATGGCTGGGGGTTTATTGTGTTGCTGTCATTGCCTGGTGATGTAGCTGGCGAAGCAGAATCCAGAGCGGGAGGGTCTGTTGCTGCAGGGGGTATGGATGAGGATGCCATTGTTTTTAGACCAATTTATATGAAGTACATCATGTAGTGGACTGGCTCCTTAAATGTCGAGATTGAACATCTTTTGCAGAGCAAAGGTGTCCTTTAGTATGCAGTGAATTCATGTGAATGAAGAGTACATAACTGCAGTGAACAATTTCTAAGGCTCTCAGTTTTGTGATGCTACTGATGTAGGCCAGCCTTTGTTATTCTGCCAGCTTTTACCGACTTGGAGCGTTTCTCCAAGTGTCAACCCCACTATGAACAATCATTCATCAATAACACTATTGCTAAAACTTTGCCACAGGATGTCAATAGACACATAATTTTAACTTTTGTTAAAAACTGATCAAAGTCACTTAATCTAGATATCCAGGTCCAAAAATATAGGAACGGGAGAAATCTCTGCACTCCATAGCACCACAGTCTGATGTACTGTAACAGTACATACATCTAGTTCTGGCTAAAAAAGGCCAAGTTTTCCCGTCATGATGCTGAGCTCGAGATAATACCAATACCACAATTAAGCGGAAAACATTCTATTACATACTATGTTGTCTCCATTGCATCTGTATCTGTGTTGCTGCTAACCATTCCAGCTACTGATGCCGCTGGATTCTGCCTGGAATGGATGTACCCGCTTTGACACCCAGGACAGTTGTGGACAACCTCATGTGCAAAAAGATCGCAGTCAATACAGAAATGATTTCCACACACTGTACATTCATAGCGACTACTTATACTCATCCCTTTCGCATGGCTTTCTGTGGCCTGCCATTGCTCTTCAGGGGGCACAGGAGGGAAGGATATGCCGCATGCAAAGCAGTTTGAACTCTTTGAAGCACGCTTCCATGGCACTTCCACCCAGTTAATAAGAGGGAATAGATGATGGTAGGAACGAGCCAGATGAGTTGAGAGGATGAGTGTGAGACCACACGCAGGACACTCTGCAGGTAGACTGCAGACCTTGCTGCTGCATCGTGAACAAAGATATCCTCCACAGGAAGGTTTGGAGTGGCAGGCACAAAGAGAAGGAAAAGGTTCAACCGTGCGTGATGGAAACCCCATCATCAGAAGGGAGCTGACTGACTGTTTCTGGGAGTATGTAACAGGTGGTGTTGTCACATCCATCATCAATTCACGGAAATGTTGCTCATTAAGGGCGACTCCGTACACTGTATCATCACCACCATTTGTTTTTGCACAGAGTTCACGGCAAATGGAAACCTGGGCTGCGAGTCCGACAATTCCAACACGGATTTTATCGTTCACGAGCGCAGTTATAGTTTCGTGAATGTCTCCTGGATCAGAAGAAAGGAGCGCCCCAAAAACAATGAGAACCTCTCGAGTGCCATGACTAGGAGTATGGCTGGCGGTTTATACGTTAGCACTTACAGCAAAAGGGCCGCGAAGTGATTTGGAGGAGAACTTACAATAGAGCACCGCGGGCCATCTCAAGTGCGTTCTGAAGGCTCGGGAGGCCCTTGGGATCCTGCGTCTTCAGCGCCTCTATAGCGCTTATGTGCTCCGTGGGATTTCCACTCATGTCACTGATCCTCACAGCTAGACCATCCCTCATTCCCAGGACACCAAGTTGGGAAATGGGATTCTGTTCAAAGAATTCAACCACAAACTCCTGCGCGTATCGAAGCGTGAGAAGGTAGCGCGTAGGTCGGAGATCTTTCTCTGACATGGACTGCGAGAGATCCAAAATCAGTATAAGATGCCGAATAATACCCCGTTGTAGCGGAGTCGTATCTCTAAGGAGCCTGTTAAGGGATTCAAGATCAGCACCATGTTCGTCCCCGAGTAAAGCTCCCGTTGTGCCACTTCGAATCTGTCATTTTGTATGTCGTTCGGCAAAGCTCACCTTTTTCTTTTTCCAGCCTCTAGCAACCCTTCGACAGTTGAGCTTATTGTGCCATCTGCACCCTCTACCAGAGTCTCCCAAGTCCTTGAGACCTCCCATTCTGCACCTCCTCGCTGTCTTTTCCTTCTCGTGCGGGATCCGGGAACGGTCCCGCGCGAGACCTGATGGGTATCGATCTCATCTTCCTCATCTGTAACTTCCCCGATGTATTCTTCATCAGAATCAGCCATAATTTCGGCTTGAGGGGGTAGAAGATGGTAGTTGGTCTGATAGTTCCGGGTTCTGTTGAGGTCTAGGCGAATAGTTTTGAGGCGGCCGGGGCTTGCGAAGAGAGGTCCAAGCTCCGACGGAGCTCACTTTTTTTTGACGATTTCTTACTCTGAACCTCCTAAGAGAACAAGCACCAAGCCCACGAATACCTGTAAGGGCTCAACCACAAGAATCGAAGCAGATGTGGCGGTCTCGGGTATGGAGATGTCGCATCGCGTCACTCAAGTGCGTCGGCGGCTTGGGCGCTGATGTTGCTCGTTGTCATCATTATTCCGCAGTCCAGCGAACGGTCCCGCCAACTGCCCTCCGTCTCCTTCCCCGCTCCTTCGCTTCTTGCACCCCCGCTTCTGTCTTTTGCTCACCCTCTTCTGCGACCTCTTTTTATCCCGTTAAAATTGGAAGTCCGATATCTATTGTAAGACATTGTTCTGCAGAAGTTCGTGCAATGGGTACGAAAGATAGAGATACTCTGCCTGATGTGTAAGCCATCTCCTTCCTGCCATCTATGACCAAGTCCATGCTTGGTATATCGAAGCTTCTGCAGCCGATCTGATCAGTATACAGGGCGAAGCCAGTTCATTACCATGTGTCTCTCTTCGATTTGGAGCTTGGTGGCTCCTGGAGTTACAAAGGCGTCGTGAAAATAGACACCAGAATTCTCAGCCCTACCAAGGATATCGTGCTCAATTCCAAGGAGATAGATGTACAGAGCGCTAGTATATCTACAAAAGATGGTATGTAACTGAAAATGTTATCAGAAAATAATTTCCAAAAGACGAACTGTACTAACCTCTAATTTAGGGCGTCTATTGGCGACGGCATCCGATATATCCTACGACAAGAAGTCGGAGCGGGTCGCCTTCAAGTTCCCTAACGAGATCGTGCCTTCCGACACCGTGCTGAGAATTAATTTCATTGGAACGATGAACAATGCCATGGCAGGCTTCTACCGTTCTAAGTACAAGCCGGCTGTGACGCCATCTGCGGACACTCCGAAAGAAGGCGAGTTCTGCTACATGCTGAGCACGCAATTCGAGTCCTGTGATGCCCGTAGGGCCTTTCCATGTTTTGACGAACCGAATCTGAAGGCCACTTTTGATTTTGAAATCGAGGTACCCAAAGGGCAGGTTGCTCTCAGCAATATGCCTGTAAAGTCCGAACGCGATGGAAGCAAGCCTGGACTTAAGTTCGTCTCTTTTGAGAGGACGCCGATCATGAGTACCTATGTCAGCTTCTCCAATCCAATTATTTGTATCCAAAGCTAATGGTGGAACTCATGTTCAGCTCCTGGCGTGGGCAGTTGGTGACTTCGAATATGTTGAGGCCATGACTCAACGCAAGTACAATGGAGCGAGTATACCCGTCCGTGTCTACACAACGAGAGGTCTGAAGAACCAAGCTCGGTTTGCCTTGGAATGCGCTCATCGCACTGTGGACTATTTCTCGGAGGTGTTTGGGATTGACTATCCTCTTCCCAAAGTCGATCTTCTGGCCGTTCACGAATTTGTAAGTCATTGATTTAATTATGGAGTGTCCATCATGACACTTCTTTCTATTCTTCCACCTGCAACAACTAATACTTTTGAAACAGGCTATGGGAGCAATGGAAAACTGGGGTCTCGTGACATATCGTACCACTGCTGTTTTGTTCGACGAGGGTAAATCGGATGCCCGGTACAAGAACCGTATCGCTTATGTTGTGGCGCATGGTATGTTTTGCAACTTCTTAAAGAATCTTTTAGTGCCATCTGACACTATTCAGAGCTGGCCCATCAATGGTTCGGCAACCTGGTGACGATGGATTGGTGGAATGAGCTCTGGCTTAACGAGGGATTTGCAACCTGGGTCGGTTGGCTTGCCGTCGATCACTTCTATCCAGGTAGAGCTTCTCTCTGGACTCATAAGTTAATTATTTGACTAACATTTCCGGGCAGAATGGAATATCTGGTCGCAATTTGTTGTACGCATCTTCTAATTCTGAATACGTTCGAAGTAAAGAAAAGATTGACACTTGTGCAGGCCGAAGGTGTACAACAAGCATTCTCGCTTGACTCGTTGCGAGCGTCTCATCCTATTGAAGTACCTGTGAGAAACGCTCTTGAAGTCGATCAGATTTTTGATCATATCAGCTACCTCAAGGGAAGTTCGGTGATTCGAATGCTTAGCAGCCATCTTGGACAAGAGACCTTTCTTCGTGGAGTGTCTGATTATCTTAAGGCTCATGCTTACGGTAAGCAGTCACGCGCAACGTGAAAGTGGCAAACAAGTCTCTTATTTACTATTATAACAGGGAACGCAACTACCAATGACCTCTGGTCTGCCCTTAGCAGAGCCTCGAACCAGGATGTGAACAGCTTTATGGTCAGTTTAAAGATATTGTCAACTTATCTAACGCCTCTTACTAAAGCCACACAGGACCCATGGATTCGTAAGATTGGCTTCCCTGTGGTTACTGTCGCTGAGGAACCCGGCCAGATCAGTATCCGTCAGACCAGATTCCTTTCCACCGGTGATGTGAAGCCAGAAGAGGATGAGACGGTGTGGTGGATTCCTCTTGGTATAAAGTCAGGCACAAATTTGGCAACTGAGTGTCCTCGCGCTCTCGTTTCTAAATCTGATGTCATTCGAGACATTAATCCAGATTTCTACAAGATCAATAAGGACCAATCTGGTTTCTACAGGACAAACTATCCTCCGGCTCGCCTAGCAAAGTTCGGCAAATCCCTTGATCTCTTGAGCACAGAAGATAAGATTGGCTTGATAGGGGATGCTGCTGCCCTTGCTGTGTCTGGCGAAGGTACCACCGCCGCTTTGTTGGCATTCCTCGAAGGCTTCAAGGGAGAGGAAAACTATCTGTAAGTTTGAGTCTGGTTTATTCAGCGTCGTATCTAGTTCCTGACGTGGACTACAGGGTATGGTCACAGCTTTCGTCATCTATTGCAAACCTACGATCCGTGTTTTCGCAAAATGAGTCTGTAGCTGCAGGGTTGAAGAATTTCACTGTAAAATTGGCATCTCCTGCCGTTGAGAAGCTTGGCTGGGAATTCAAACCAGATGAGGACTACCTCACTGTCCAGCTTCGGAAGCTTCTGATAGCAATGGCGGGCAATGCAGGCCACGACGGGTAAGTTAATTTCACAAAAGCACAGGCACCAGCTCCATTTGACTTATTGATCATAGTATTATCGCGGAGGCAAAACGACGTTTCGAGCTATGGTCTTCCGGCAAGGACAGGAATACCATCCATCCTAACCTTCGGTCGGCAATTTTCAGTATCAACATCTCGGAGGGTGGTCGCAAGGAGTATGATGCAGTCAAGGAGGAATACCTCAAGACTGACTCTGTGGATGGCAAGGAGATCTGTCTGGCATCGCTCGGACGCACAAAAGACCCAGAACTCGTGAGAGACTACCTGGACTTTGTCTTTTCAGACAGAGTGGCCATCCAGGACGTGCACAGCGGCGCAGTCTCTCTGGCAGCCAACTCTAGGATGCGGCATTTGTTATGGGAGTATCTGAAGGACAACTGGAAATCGGTCGAGGCCAGGTTATCTGCAAACAATGTCGTCTTCGAGCGATTCATTCGGATGGGCCTGTCCAAGTTTGCAGACCACGCGATCAGAGAGGACATCTTGGCCTTCTTCAAGGACAAAGACACGAGTGCTTACGATCGCGCGTTGGTTATTGTGTCGGATAGCATCCGTACTAACGCGCAGTACAAGGAAAGGGATGAGAAGCTGGTGTTGGAATGGTTACAGGCCCATGGCTATGCGTAAGGAACTGTCACCGCCTCGCCACACGGATTCCAACTTGCGAGCGGTGAAACCGCAGGACACGGTCAGCTACGGATGTGAGGTAACAAGTATTCCATCAGGAATTCCATCCACACGTATCTCAGGTTAAGTCGGAAGTACTCCGGACCACCAGGATTTTTCTCTATGAGTGAACTCGGCATTGCTCGCGTGAGGTCGTTCCATGGATCACTTGGAAGAAGCAGACTCGGTGGTGTGCATCGAACACCGTAGACCGGTACTTTTCGTACGTCAGAAGCTGATCGAGTCGAGTGCCCTGCGGTCGTAACTGTGGAGAAGTAGCAAGGGCGGCCGGCGCTGCTCCAGATACACAGGACCACAGGCGCTGACTGACTGTTCCTAGTATTGTACTTTGTATCTGATTGTACAAGTAGTAGTAGTAGGTGACAGGTGCTGCTCTGGACCTCGTGCTACCAGGTATCTTGGATTCACCATCGCCCAGGACGCGCCTAAACCAAATCGGGTTCTAGCTCTGGGGGGAGCGGCGGCGTTTGTTTCGTCGTCTGGAGCAGTTGAAACTTGCGCGCAGTCCGCTCTCCGTAGTCCGCCCCAGTCCACCCTACTCTAGGCACAGCCCAACCCTACCTAGACTCCCTAGACCTGCACGCCGTGCCCGCCTGCTCTCCTGCACTCAGCAACGCAACCAGCACCTTCGATCAGGTCGCCCCCAACATCCGAGTATACACCCATCTTCAACTCACGCCCTCACGTCGAACGACCCTCGCCTCTTGTTGTTCCTCTCCAGTGCTTCTTTTCCTGTCTCTTTTTACACTCGAGCGCTTCCTAAGCGGATCTCAGATCATCATGAATCCCGAGTGGTAAGTGCTGTCGTGGACAGTTGCCGGACGGTTCACACATCTTGTTCTCAACGGAAGTTCATCTTGCTAACTTTGTGACTATTAGAGTACCTTCGTCGACTCCCCAAAAAAACTGTTTGCTTTGCAGTTGACATCCCACGGCTCGAGGCCGCCTCTGTTGGGGTGCTAACGACTGTTGTAGATACGACTATCTGTTCAAGCTCCTCCTCATCGGAGATTCCGGCGTCGGCAAATCTTGCCTTTTGCTTCGTTTTGCGGATGATACCTACACAGAGAGCTACATCTCTACCATCGGCGTTGACTTCGTATGTCATCATCGTTTCGCCTTCGGTCTGACTGAAAGCGGTGAAACTCCCAGCTGACTTTGTATTTACATCAGAAAATCCGGACTATCGAGCTTGACGGCAAGACAGTGAAACTCCAGATCGTACGTACATCGCTAACGTCCTGGTTGCTGCCTGTGACTAAACTGAGGTTACAGTGGGATACTGCCGGCCAGGAACGATTCCGAACAATCACCTCTTCCTACTATCGTGGTGCCCATGGCATCTGTGTCGTTTACGATGTGACAGATATGGACTCGTTCAACAACGTCAAGCAATGGTTGCAGGAAATTGACCGCTACGCCACCGAGGGAGTCAACAAACTCCTTGTCGGCAACAAGAGTGATATGGAAGACAAGAAGGTGGTGGAGTACACTGTGGCTAAGGTATGCCGTTCTTATCTATGCACTCACTTCCTACGGACATAGAAGTGTGATTTTCATATGGATAGTCGCTAAGATAATGTCGTCTTCTAGGAATTCGCTGACAGCCTTGGAATCCCGTTCCTTGAGACGTCCGCTAAGAGTGCCTCCAATGTCGAGCAAGCCTTCTTGACCATGGCAAGACAGATCAAGGAACGGATGGGCACGGCCACCGTCAACAACAAGCCCACAGTGCAGGTCGGTCAGGGCCAAGGAGTCCAATCCGGTTCTGCTGGAGGCTGCTGCTAGATGAGATGATATTTGTGTGTGTGCTGTGCTATGTCTCCCAGTTTGGCGTGAAGTTTGCATCATGAACAAGGCTTTTGAGCGGTACTTTGTGTGTAATTGGTGGTGAACAGGCTCGTCGGACAGATTTCTTAACCTTCCTGCATCGAATTCCAGTATGGCCCAGATGGCTCTGACGAAGACCACCTGCACGACTGTTTCCCCTCTAGTTTGAAATTGCCGCTTGCACCTTTTTTTCTTATCTCTTCCCCGTGCTTTAGATGGTCTGTGGTTTGTCCCTTCTATCGTCTTCTATTTACTCTGCGCCGCTCGGGCTCTTCATTTATCCTCCACGCCACCCTTTGATCTCTCATATCACCATCAGGTCACCTTGTCTGTAGGTTGGATTCATTGCGTATTTTGTCGAATATGGGTTAATGGCAAGAACACAGTCAAACGTTAACAGCAATCTGAACCTTATTCTTCCTACACTAATTGGAAATCCATCTCTGCGCCGGCTTTTGATTCTGCAAAGGATCGTTATCTGTTATTTGATACCTAGGTAGGTACGTTTTGTAGACCCTGGGGTCGTTGTGTCGGCTTCAGCTGCGTGCCACCGCTCTAGTTGAGTGGCAAATGTCGTCACAAGCTTATATAAGATGTTAGAGCTCGGCCATGAAGTGATGATATGTTAATGGGGCACCATATGTAGACCGGCAATGTTTCTTTCATCCAGCACTGTAATGATCAAGATCTAGTTTTGGTTTAGAATCTTGTTTATTATTTCCTATGACTTTCCCCACGAGAGGATTACCTTGTCCCTACTAACAAATAGGTTCAATTGATGTGACTTCTGTGTCGGCTTTGATAGATTTTTAACATCTTTCTATTCCTCTATTTTATTACCTTCTATGCTCCTGATTTAAAGGCCTTGCTGTCCCAATGGGTAGGGATGATTCATCTTTTGGTTGCTATACATCAAAGACAGAACTAGGCAGACATTCTATTTTGTCAGGCGAGGCTAAAAATGCATGCATTTGACTGGATCAATACATTTTCATATCCAAATATAGCTGATCAGTGTTAGCAGATGTATCTGCTGTCTTGTCTGCAAATCGCATGGAGCTATGAGAACGCAACATTGAAATAAGCAGGCGGTTAGTCCCCATGCACATCCTTATCCTGGGTTAGCAGTATTAAGGGAACATGTACCCTCTCTTCTAGGTGATGGCAGAGCATGTGAAACAACTGACAGTGCAGTTCCGATGCAAAGTTCATTACTACAGACCCACAAGCTAGGAACTTGACAGCTTGCTGTTGTATGAACACATGATTTTTGAGCTATCTGAAAAGAATTGAGCATTACAAGAGACTATAGATCCTAAGGAAAGTCAGCCTAGATCACAAGATAGTAAAAGAAGAATTAAAGTGGCATTATTGGTAGTGTTAACTACAAGTTGTACAGTACTAAGAGGACTTCTTGACTATCATACTGTTTCATAGCTCAACACATGTCTGTGCTTTACAAAAATGTAGGCTTTACAAAACTGCTACTAGGGATATGTATTGTTATGGGTACTGGATAAAACCTTGTGTAAGCCCATCTTTCTGGGAGACATTGAAAAATTTCTCATGTCAGCATTCAGGCAACAGGAGAGCTCCCTCAGTATCATAGATGTCCATTATTGCTGGATGAGTAACTCTTAAACGGTCAATCAGAAGGAAATAGTTTAATACGACCGACCTATTCTAGCAACTTGGCAAGCAACGGTCCAGCCTCGGCCTTCTAAAAGGGAAATTGCGGATCAACTGCCAGGAGATTGATGTGTCTTCAAGTAAGACAGCGACGGGTACACCCGCTGTGTCCGAAATATCAACGTCAATGCTGACAAGACGAGATATGCTGGCATGACCCCTCAAAAAACTATGTTAACTTACGGTCCTTGATTGTCCATTCAAAATGCGATATGCTGTCGACATACATTCGGATGTGGAGTTCAGCACACGTGCAGGGACCCGGCCAGCGAAGGGAAAGCCCGAGAGTCAGCCGAGGCAGAAGATTCGGCAAAACGTCATATGGGGCATCCCCAGTTCTGAGATCTGCCAGAGGCGCAAACCGAAGCCGAATCATTATCGCGCTCCGACATCAAATAGGAGGAAAGGGTGCACACCCATCTTCGACTCAATAATAATGCAGTCTGCCTGACGCTTCGCCTTTAACCTCCCTTCCCCGTCTCGCTGCTTCTCCATCCGATTCCGTTCCTTCTGTGTTCCCGTACTATATAATTCTTCGACCGTCCGTTGCTGTCCCGCGCCTGGTCCTACAATTGTACATATTCGCTCCTTTCTCCACCCCTTGTTACTGTTACCACCTAATCGGCGGATCAACACCTTGGACTTATATTATCCCCCCCCCCCCC
>Ga0008109_10000400_pt1 | contig 28042 bp, 31 predicted proteins | sample HigsolmetaGSP18D_FD_59306 | JGI IMG/M metagenome (GOLD analysis project Ga0008109, IMG submission 59306) | High solid enriched microbial communities from the Joint BioEnergy Institute, USA - SP1-8-D | ecosystem: Engineered > Bioreactor > SSF (Solid state fermentation) > Aerobic > Biomass ...
TTTTTTTTGGGGGGGGGGGGGATGGATGGTTGTTTCTTCTCGCTTACAAACTCATACACGACCTAGTCTAATCTAATCCGCCCTCTGTTATCTACACTAACGCATAACATGCGTGCTGTGGGATATGCATCGATTCGATCGATCTGGTATAATTTAGCGCTTTACCTCAGGCTTCTTCTACTAGTAATTTCTGGGCAGGCAGCTACTGCTGAGAATATCTGCATCAAGTAGTGGTCTCCTTGAGGGATTCTTTGAGATTATGTATGTACTGGTATGTGCGCGCGGTGTGCAGTGGATTTGAGTATCTAATTCAAGACTTGATGGATGCATTGGGTAGGTAAGCAGCTATTTGGGAGATCTTCCAACCCTTTACTTGTCAGCTCAGATAGCATTAATGAGCTACCTACCCACCAGGTACTTGGGTAGGTACTAGGAGGTATCTAGGTGAGCGGCTAGATGCCAGCGGCAAGGGAAGCCAGTTGGCGTACCGTGATGCACATCTTAGGATCCAGTGCTTCCTTCCTCATTTGGTAGGATGGTGGTGCAACCTGGGGTTTCAAGATCAGTTAAATTAGGGCACCTAAATTCTTGCCCTTGTCGCATCTTTTTGATTCAACACCTCATCCGTCCCTCTCTGATGGATCATTTCGTCGTTCTGCTTGTACCGTTCAACGAGTCTCTGGCAAGCGGGTTCAATCAGCCCACTACAGCCATTCTGATTCATCCATTCAATTCTCGTGTACGCAGTGGTAATCGTGAACCAGCAGTACTTCATGCTGGACATGGCGCACTCGGACCTTGAAAGCTCTGATCGTCAGGTCAGCGAGCGCATCTGTGCTTGGGATATAATGGCTTTGTGGCTTTCAGAGAGTTGATCCTGCAGGTCATCCGAAGGGTGTAAACCCAATATTAGTGAGCTCCAACAAGATATATATATCGACATGAGATGCCAAGAACCTGACTAATGTTTAAATTTCGGGAGAGAGTGATGATGATCATTTGATCGATGACAGCTGCTCATTCGGGCCGAAACGACAGTGCGGGAATCTGCGCGATAAATGCACCTCGGATACCTCGGTCGCCATGGCTATGTCCTGAGTTTACCGTGTCGAGCTGATCAGATTTGGAATCATCCAATGCCAAAGATTTAACCCCCAGATCGCAATGAACCTGCGATACAAGTTTATCTCTTGCTCAAACATCACACATCGCATAACGACCTGGATTTCTTCGAGTTCGGGTTGGTACGTTCCGGGTTGGCCTGTGTGCGCAGAACCCTGCAGTCAGGAGTTAAGGGAGGGGGGAAGACTCGGACTCCAGCCACATGGGAGGATGCGCGGATCTGCGCGACGGGGCATGGGAGCTGCTGCTCGAGGGATCCCAGATATCGCCTGTGCTCAACAACATCGTCATCATCCAGGACAACCATGTCGAAATCATGCGCTCATCCTCTGTGTAGAACTGCCCCGGACATCCCTGCGCAAGGAATTGAGTGCCTGCGCCAGAGCAGCGGTCAGCAAGCCCGGAGAACCCTGAACAAGCTCGCCAGGGGATCAGCCGGCTAACTGCTTGGCGTCGTCGCGACACCGCCCCATAGCGAACCGAGCACTGCTGCCACAACCAAAATTCAACATCACGCTTCGCGGTGCATCTCCCTCCTCTGCCAGATTCCTGCTGCTCCTTCGCGAGATTGCCATTACTTAATTGTTACGGGCCACCGGACTCCTCAGTGATGCTCCTGAGGCTCTCTTTCCCCCCAGCATGCAAAAGGATAGGGGGGACGCTGGGACTAGCTGTGGCTGAGGGGCGGCGTCCCGCCGCGGTTTTGTATGAGGGATTTTGCCCACCATAGAGCTTCAGAGCCACCAACATCACTGCGCTCCGCCGACCAGCTGGCATCTGGCCTACCGGCGCCCAGCTATCACGGATTTGGCAGCTCGCCAGCATCAGACGGCTCCTTTTCATTTCTCTGCCGTATCGCGCTGCAACCGAATTGACGTATCCAGCAACCGCTGACGGTTTGCTGTTATGTCGAATGGTGGCCGTGTGGAGCTCCCTGGATGCAAGCCGGCACTTAGCAGATAGGGATGCACGCACGCCGGACCTCAACCTGAGCCTGGAAAAGCCTGGCGCTATTCGCGTCTCTGGCTCTCGACGCGAAAGCTCTCACACGCGGGAGGAAAAATCCCTCATGATACGATGGCTCAGCTTGCTCTCGCACCTTCGTGATCTTCCCCGGAAAATCTTCGAGTGGAAGCAATCTGTTTGGCAATGGACCGTCTTTAGCAGGCACCCTGCGCCCCCATTCGCAGTGCAACACCCGATAAACTTGGGAAAGCCACACGAGGCAAGGTGTATAGCAGGCATGGTGGAAATCAAGTTGAAGATACGTAGTGCCTTGCAGTTGCATCTACGTCCACGACGTCCGCTGTCAACAACATTCCATTGCCTGTTTTGGAAGCGCCCGGACAGCTCCATTGTCGATCTCCCACCTTAGCTCTCTGCCTCCGATCCATGCGCTATGACGACAAGCCGCAATCCTCGGTGTTGTTTCCACACCACATGCATAGCGCCCCAGTGAGGGGCTGCCGTGCTTAGAGTTATCTCCACGAGGCCTTCATTTACGGCCGCACAAGCCAGCTCCTGTGGCTGAGGCGCTCTATAAATTCCAGGTCGTCGACCACCACCATGCTACCTCCCCTTCCATCACACGAGGGATGATCATCAACGGTCAGAAGTGGGCTTGTGAAGCTTGCGTGCGCGGCCACCGCGTGACAAACTGTCGACACAATGGTACGTCCCCAATTGCTCTCAACGGATTTTATCTACCATCCTGCTGAAACAACAGGCAGATCGACCGTTAATCCGCATCAACAAGAAGGGGCGACCCTTCTCGATATGCCGTCTCTGCAACCGCGCCCCTTGCAAGTCGCCAGAAGAGCACAGCAAGCTCAGGCGCGAGGCTGACGCAGGATCCTCGACAAAAGTACCAAGGCAAAGGACACGACTGTTGAGCAGGCGGACAATCTTGAGATGATACTGATCTGGTTGACTAGAGGTCTGCTGGGAGATACCGTCGGCCATCCAGTGCCTTTGTTCCAATCGCGCCTAAGCCCGCAACCACTCTGCCTCCATCATCTACCGGGCAGAACCAGAGCGCGGGAGGACCTGCACCGAGTGCGGTCCAAGAGGCTCGAGACATAGCATCAGAAGCGGCCAGACGCGACGTCGCACCAGCGCCGTCCCACTTGGTCGAAACACCGCCCGTCTGCCAGGGCGAACCTCCTGCCGCCCTTCTTCCTTCTTACCCTCCTTCTTACCCCTCAGTGTCGCCGCCCACCGGCCCCGTCCCGTTGGAAGATCTGAGCGACCTCCCACTCCCGCACGACAGTGCGTTCCCGGACAATGCCTTCAGCTGGTTTGAAGACATCGACATGCTCCCGGACGACTGGACCAGCTTCTTCTGGTCCGGCACGGACATCCCACCCGGCAGCGAGATGCCGCTGCAATGACACTTGCTTTTGGCGGGTGCCATAGCCAGTGACACGGCTGTTTAGATTCGACTGCCTGTCCGCCTGATGTATATATCTATCGCCGGCGAAGGAGTGGGAAAGGGTCGGTTCAGGGCTTGACTTTCGATGGGGACTACAGGGTCAACAGTACTGTGTACCTAGGATAGTCCGGTAAACATGAAGACACCATTTGACATGGTGCTCTGAAGCATTTAGGATGCTGTTGTTCCAACAGATATACATGCAACTTGAAACGTTCCAATCAAGATAGCTGGAAGTTTCGTGATGCAAAAGAAATCTACCAATGCTATCTCTCAGACTGGCAATTGTTGAAATCTCATGCGATCTTTTCTTTTCTATGCATGGAACTCCTATCTGGACAATCTGTACCTTGGTACTGTACTCCGTACATCATACGACGCTCACAATCATACCTACCTCCTTGCTAGCTCTTGAGCTCAAGAGAGACAGGTCTGAGCGTCAACTAACTTGGCGTTCTCTGCACTCCCCAGCCATAGGGCTAGTTATAGCATGCTAAAAAAAAAAAGCCTGTGGCAGCAAGCAACAACCTTAGAAGAAACAAGGCCAGGCAAGCAACAGCAACGCGCGAAGCGAGGAGCGTTGCAAACCCGGGGGGAGCTTAGCTTTGCACAGCCACGGACCGGTCCGTGGTCCGTGTGCTGGAATCAGGAAAATTAGCTGCATTAATGCAGCTTAGCAGTAGCTTAGGGCAGCCAATCGTCAGCGGCTATTATTCGCTGCTCTTGATGCAGACTGCAGACGGTGCAGGGCAATAATGCACGTTTGCCCCGCATGGAAGACGATGGTTGTCAGATATGAAGGTAGCAGACTTGCTTGAAGGCACGAAATCTCGCTGTCAGGCGTGAGCTGGTTTTATTATGAATGATTGTATATTGGTATTGTTTTTCTCCCTCGCTCTCCGATAGGTGGTATGGAATAGGTAGAAATGTTGTAAGTAGCTCCAGGGTTATGTTATCACAGTGGATAGCTAGGTGCTCTGATGGGGCGATCGACCAACTACCTATATATACATATATATTATTGACCAAAAAAAATACCGCTTGACTACAAAAAGAGGCCAAGGCCACTAGTTGCAGTCTGATACTGCTGGTATTATTTTGGCTGTCCGACATATATATCTATAAGGAGGAGCCGGGAAAGCAACCTAATCGGGTTGAAGGCACCTGGAATGGAAGAAGCGAAAGAGGGACAGTAGTGTTGTCCACCTTCTCTACCTAACCAGGTAGTATGTACCTACCTTCCTCCAGCTACCCGTCTGAAGTACCGTACCTAGGTCGCGTTATATCTGGCAAGCGGGTAGCCTGCTAGGTGGTGGGAGACTTGAAAAGAAACATTACCCAAATCGTCTCTATTTTTTTTTTGCGAATAATAATCTATGGAAGCTTGTCTGAGTATGTACTGTACAGTACATACAGCACAGGACTGCTACTTCTGCTTTTTACTTTTCTTTTTCTTGGATTCAAGTTTCAGGGGAGATAGAATTAAGATCAAATTTTTTTTTTCTCCAAGAATCTGCTTCTAGAATGCTTACCTCCCCCTGCTTCTTGTCTCGGGTACTTAAGATAGGTGGAATCAAAAAAAAAAATCAAAATCAAGATTTGCTTGCCTATGTACATGCCTCCTCCTTACTCGCGCAACCCTGTCACGCGTCTGTCTGAGCCATCTATCTGTGGAGAAGTGGAGAAATAAAAAAAAAGAAGCTCGTGGGTACACGTCTCATGATCTATCTGCAGCTCTGCACCGCGTCGTATCCATATCCAATCCATATCCATATCGTGACATCGCACCTCGGGCTCGGTTTTGCTGTCTGTCTGTCTGGCTGCCTATGTGGAGAATCAATGGCAATAGGTGTATATGTAATACGTTGTGAGAATGGACGGTTGTCTGGTACCGTGCAGCCCTTTGGGGAGTCAAGTCCTACTTAGTATCCTACATCGTAAGCTGGGTCGTATCGATGGGTACTGTACGATACCCAGGGAAGGTAGATGGGCGTGGATGGATGTAACTCGTCTCGGAGCGAGGAGAATGAATGATAACAATGCATGAAATGAGAGGAAGTCGAAGCAGTGGCTGCCTCTGCAGTAATTTTTTTTTTTTTTTTTTTTGAGCGAATGCATGTACTCCGTACTCCATACTTACTCTGTACCCTGTATGTATATGCTTGCAGGCAGGACAGATGCGGAGGAATATATATGAATGCCATGTGCATGGAGCGCTCCGCGCGGCTACAGAACAGAGTAGTACATAGTACAGCATGTACGGGGTACAGGACATGTGCATACTGTTGCATACTGTCTGCGGACGCGAGCTGCAGCGTAACATGTCATCGCTGCAGCGTCATGGTACGGTCTAAGAATAGTAAGGTTTGTTCTGCAGATGGATATCAAACCGGGCCATGCCGAGGTCTCTCCAATATATAGAGGATACATCTCGCGAGGATGAAGATGGGAACAGGAGATGTTGATAATAATGCTTGTGTTTTGGACCTTGCAGCGCCTTGGCATTGCCGAATCAGGAAATCCGCACACACTGTCTCGGATCTTGTCCCGTGGCTGCTCGTGTGGATAGCTCGGTCGAGACAAGTACGGAGGAGCACTGTTGGTTCAGAAAACACGAGGCATATCATGTGCCGGTGTTCTGTTCTGATTTTTGTGCTTTTCCTGGGAGTACATAATGGGGCCAGAGCACGAGACCAGAGACCCGAGCGGTGGTGGGTGGCCGTGCGGACTGCGGAGAGAGGACCCGGCCTGGCTAGCTAGCTTCCCCCGTGTTGTCTTGAAGGATAGCTCGTGCTCTGCGCCCGAGCACGGGACCTGATAAGGTGCATCACATCCACGCAGCGGTGGCAGCACGACTGGCCATGGATATCTGCTGTTCATAACCGTGACTGGAGCAGTAGGAGCTCTCGGGGAGCTCCCGGAGAGTCGGAGACGAGCTGGCGGGACGGAGGGAGGACTCGGTACTCGGTGGTTCTCCATGTGTGCTAATAATAAACACACCGAAGCGACGGCGTCGTGTGGAAAATCATGCGCGTGGCCCTGTCTCAGACGATGACGTCGAAGCGGGCCGGCCGGTGTCTCGTGCGCTGAAACTTTTACGCCGGGGATCCACTGGGCGTGAGCACAGCGGACGGAGATGGCTGGCTGTCTGAGGGGTCAGCGAAGCGCTGCACGACAGTCAAGAGATCGATGCTCCGGGTTTCTACGGTCCCTGGGGATGTGTATCTTATTGATATAGGTGCTTGGAGGATCGATCGAAACAGCCGTCGAGAGACCGGCTTGGCGGGAGCACAGGCGATCGCCGAGTAGGGCTGACGATCGGGCGCCGCGTGTGGATCGGGACCGGGACGGGCCTGTCCGCGGCGCTCTGTGCCGTGGTCAGGGCATGCTGTGTACAGGTGCACAGGGACGTTGGAAGCGTGGTGACAGTGGTGATATCGAGGAGTGAATAAGGTACTGTACGGAGCATGCACTGCCTGCGTAAGACACAAGACGGAGCGAGCAGCCAGAAAGGGCCTGTGGGCAGGCAAGGACGGGGTTAAGTGTGCGGCGCAGCTCCAGATGTGCCATGCTATTGCAGGGCTTTTCCCAGCGGCATCTCCACCGCGGTCTCTTTCTTTCTTTCACCTTCTCCCTCTCCGGTTCTTTCTCCGGTTCCTTCCACCGTCGCTTGGGTGATCTTCGCTCATAATGTCCATGAACTGACGCTCGTGCACCGTTTTCCACTGCCCAATCCGGCCTCCCTGTGAAACGACCGGACCGACGCAGCCACGTTCCTCGCCCCAGGACGAAGGCGTCCTCCTCTCTTTATCTCCTCCAACCGCCCTCTCCTGCTGAGAGCGTCCATCCCACCTCTGGGACACACCAACCAAGCATCTCGCTGCCCACCATGATCCGCCTCTTGAGACTCTTCCTCCTCTCCCTCCTTGTCTCCTCCGTCGCGCTCGCCGCGTCGCCCACCGAGGTGCCCGACGCCGAGGTCGAGGCCTCCCCCGAGGACGACCGCTCGTTCCGGGAGTACCTGGCCAGCGTCGACGAGGGCTCCATCCACGCCGTCCTGCACTCCATCTCCGACAAGTTCCGCCACGGCGTCTTCGCGACCGACATCAGCGCCATCGAGGCCCTGCACCACGAGGACGCCTCCCTCGCCATCCGCCTGCTGAAGCTTGCCAAGCGGCACGCCAGCAGCGGAGGCAACGCGACGGCTGCGGCTACCGTGGACACTACGGTCGAGATCACGACGGCCACCGCGGAGCCGACTCAGACCGAGACCAAGGAGGCTACCAAGACCACCACGGTCGAGGAGGAGACCACGACCTCGAAGAAGGAGGAGACGACGAGCGCTGCGAAAACCACCCACTCTGCGCCCAAGGAGACCACCGCCACGGTCACCAAGACCGAGAAGGAGACCAAGACCACTGCTGCGCCGTCGACTTCCTCCTCCAAGGAATCCGCTCCAAGCACCACCACCACCACCACCACCACCGCCAAACCGCCAACCACCCTCGTGACGTCGACGACCTCGTCCCCGGACAGCGCCGCCACGACAACCCAGCAGCCCCAGACGACCGCGGCGCCCACGACCACGCACTCGCGCATCACGTCGACGATCCGCAGGACGACCACCCTGCCCAACGGCAGCATCAGCACCGTCACCGCCATCACCGTCGTCAACCCGACCGAGGTCGCGACCGCGACGGCCGGTCCGACCGCCGGGCCGCCCAGCCTGCAGACCGGCGCGGCGTCCGCGACCATGGGCCTGAAGAAGGAGATGCTGGCGATGCTGGGCGGCGCGGTGGCGGTTGCGATGGTGCTGTGATCGTCTTTTCTTCTTTCTTTCTTTCTTTCTTGCATCTGGGCCAGCATACCTGTTTCTTTTCTTCATCTTCTTGAGCCAGAGATTGTGCATTGTAGAGGCGTTTAGTTTTCTTCGTCTGCCCCCTACCATACGCACATTTAGCTTACTCGAGCGGCCAGCTATGATTACTTGTCTTATCTCTCACACATTCGTCTATCAGATTGCATGCCTGTATGTACATCTCGGTTGGAAAGAAAATCGGCACCGTAGCCTACACGGCCGCTTAGTGCAGGTATTCTTATTATTATGTCCTAAAAGCACGAATTGCGGGTTATCTTTTTTTTTCTCCTCTCGCCTCTTTCTTTGGGGGATGTGCTGTAGCTGAAATAAAATGGAATGAGATGGATTTAGTGGTGGTGGTATGGCGAGGTTCTAGGCTTTTTCTTTCCTGTTTGGAGCAGTAGGGTACGGAGTATGTAGATGGAACGCTCGAGTCAAAGACAAGGTTAACATGTATTCATGCGTGAATAATGAATGTAGGTAGTCGCAGTTACAGTACAAATAGAAATAAAAAAATAAATAGCAGTCAGCAGGGAAGCATGTAAATGTAAATAGACATGGCCGTCTTGCATGCATGCACATGGGATATGTATGTATGTATGTATGTATGTATGTATGTATATATGTGCATGTGTCTCCAACATGGTATTGTATTGCAAAGTCATCAAGTATGCATGGCAGTCATATCATAGACAGTTGGCTCATCCATGTTCTTCCTCTGCTCGGACTCTGGTATCTTGTCGTAACCGTCTTCCTGTCCTGTCCTGTCCTGTCCTGCATGGATAGACGGTGTTTCGATTGATTCGAGCTGACATGTGTTCGTTCATTCCATCCGTTCGTTCAGAAATTAGGATAGATTCGGCCCGTCATCTATCTATCTATCTTATCTCATCTCATCTCATCTCATCGCGTCCGTGTCAATATCAAGTCAGGTATATGATATTGATATTATAGGTATACCTCCCCGCAGCTGCCTGACATGAAAGAACCATCGAACTCGACATGATAATAGACCAGACAACTACCGCACCGGCCCCCTCCACCGCTCCTCCTCCGTCCAGAACCGCACCACGCTCTCCCACCCCGCGATGTCCCCGTCGCGCAGCAGCGCCGCCACGTCCACGTTGAGCGGCGACTCGGGCCGCGGGTCCGTCAGCAGCTGCTGGATCGCCGACAGCGTCGACGACAGCGTGTACACGGGGCTCCAGTGCTCCGAGGTCAGCAGCGTCAGGCAGATCTCGCCCGTCGTGAAGGAGATGTTGGGGTGGGCGATGCGCGTCGTGAAGCGGATCTTGGGCGGGGAGAGGGGGTAGGTGGGCGGGATGGTGATGGCGAGGTGCCAGAGGCCGCCTGCAGCCGTTTTTTTCTTTTGTTAGTTACTGTGCATGGTATTGGAGGTGAGGGGTGTTAGGGAGGAGGGGAGGAGAGGGTTGAGCTCACCTTCATACGGCGTCCCCTTGACGCCCTTCAGAACCGCCTCCCAGTGCAGCAGGTCCTCGTCGCTCACGGGCCCGAGGTGCAGCAGCGCCTCGTTCGGGTTCTTTGCGTACTCCTTGAGCTCGCGGAGCAGTCGCTGCGTGGTCGACGAGGAGGGGGCGGTCTTCGATGACGCCATGGTAGATCAGATATGGAAACTTGCGGGTTTGATGTTCTTTCACTTTGACACTCTGGCTCCCTAGGTTCCTAGACCATGAAGTTGGCCAGATTTGAAATCTGCTGTGAGACTCAGGCTGCTGTCGTGGGGTAAAGAAAGTGAGGTCAGCTGGGAGACTGGATTCACCTGTTCAGATGTTCCGTGGACGGACGTGTTGCTGCGCGCCGAGGTTCAGCTGCCGTGGGTCTCCCCATGTCCGCTCCCCGGTCCGGGCGCCGCGTGGCTGCGGATGCGCTGCCAATCCCCGAGCTCGTAAATCAGGGGCAAAATCTTGTCCTCTAGACGCGACAGTTCTCTACCTGCGCGCTCAGTCACGATGCGAACCTCCAAGGTGTCCAAGGACACCGCAAAAATTGTCCAGGCCCTTTCGCCTCCTACACGGCGCCAGACACGCAGTTCTGCGGCCTCCAGTGCCCTCCGCAGTTTTGCCTACACCGGAAACTCTGAGAATAAGACAAATGTCTCCGTGGAACAAGCTCCCGAAAGTGACGATGATGTCTCCTCCCTCTCCTCAGCGAATACGGAAGATATTGAAGACCTCCTGGCGCCCTCATCAAAAAGGCAGAAGCGCGAGATCGACCGAGCGACCTCGAAAACAACTACAAGATCGCCTCGCAAGGTGATTGTGAAGCATGAGACCACCGAGTCGACCTCAAAAGCCCCCAGGGCGCGTCGCACGCCTGCCCGAAAGACAACAGCGCCGGACGGCTCCGTCGTGGTGCAGCCGCCTTCCAACTGGGAGACTATGTACGCGCTCGTGAAGGAGATGAGAGAGAAGAATCCGACTGCGCCTGTCGACACGATGGGCTGCGCTGAGCTGTACTGGCGGGGATCGTCTCCCAGGGACCGCCGTTTCCAGACACTCATCGCCCTGATGCTGTCGTCTCAGACCAAAGACACGGTAACGGCCGTGGCCATGCAGCGACTGCATACCGAGCTGGGAGAGGGCGGAGCTGCTCCTGTAGAATCCGCGGTAGCGAAGACGGAGGATGGAGAGAATGGGAAGCCCTTCAAGGACAGCACGCTGAATCTCGAGAATATCCTCGCGGTGTCGCCGGAGCGCCTCAACGAACTCATCAGCGCCGTCGGCTTCCACAACAACAAGACGAAATACATCAAGGCGGCTGCCGAAATCCTGCGTGATAAATACAATTCAGACATTCCCGATTCCGCAGAGGAGCTGATGAAGCTTCCGGGAGTAGGGCCCAAGATGGCTTATCTGTGCATGAGCGCCGCCTGGGGCAAGCATGAAGGGATTGGCGTCGACGTCCACGTCCATCGCATCACCAATCTCTGGGGCTGGCATAAGACGAAAACCCCGGAGGAGACTCGCGTCGCCCTCGAGTCCTGGCTGCCAAAGGATAAATGGCACGAGATCAACAAGCTGCTCGTTGGACTGGGACAGACTGTCTGCCTGCCCGTGGGGAGGAAATGTGGGGAGTGCTGTCTTGCCGGCAAAGGCCTGTGCAAGGGCGAGATCAAAGGACTTGTTTCAAAGGGGAAAACATAGATCTGTTCTTTAACAAAGATAGAGTTGTCACAAATGATACCCATTTCTGATGAGGGAAGGGGCCCATGTCAAAGAAGTGTGGTAGATTCTGTGGTCATCTGCGCGCACAGATAGAATTTTGGACGAAGATGCCCGCCTTGGATGAGCGGCGGCCGCCCTCCGTGAGCGCGTTTAACTGCAATACTTCACTTAGCATTGCCATTTCACTGACAATGCCCCATTCCTCTCTTTCATCACTGTCTGTGCCAACTTCTAGCTATCCGTGCCATCAGTATGAATCAATCTCGCGTTTCCAGTGCACTGTGCCCGGCATAGACGGCTTCTGCTACTGTCCATCCATCGTCTGCAGGCTGTCGCTCGCTGTTCAAGGCACTGTCTAAAACGTGTCCTTCTGAGTTGGTGAGACAGTGATACGTATGCTTGTCTCAGACACTTAAAGAATTGACTTTGCTCATGCTTCCTGGCTGACAGTGAGTTGCTTAGGGGCAGATACGCGCGTCAGTCGTCCAAGATGGATGCCCCTGACCATGTCGACATGGACAAGGCCCCCAATGCGGGGATGGAATCCACTGGTGACATTGAGATGGCGTCCTCTGATGCAGAGATGGACGATCTGAAGCACGAGGTGAAGGATGACAAGGAGATGGATCTAACTCCCGACACCACCAGGGAGCCTGCCGTTACGTTCATGGACCTTCCCAAAAGTGTGCGGAAAAAGATCTACAAATATGCGCGTCTCCTAAGAAATTGTACGATCAGCATCACCAACGAGAGAAGTCGGACGAAGGGCGATGATGAAGACCACGCCTTGTGTCTTGGATACTACGACGAGCCGAGTACCAACATCGTTAATGGCTGGCAAAGTACCCACGGTGCGTCAGTCTGCGACCATCCTCGACTCCCGCTCAATCTCTTCCTGGTTTCGCGGGCTGTACAGGAGGATGCTGCAATTACCTTTTACAGCGAGCATCGGTTCAAAATCTCACTCAGAAACCAGATGGACCTGTTGACGTTCCTGTGCGCGACTGAGCGTTACCTGCAGTATATTCGGGTCCTCCACGTGGAGCTGCACCCCTACGACTACCGGAGTCTCAAGCTTGCCCCCGGTACCCACCGTTCCATCCTCAACCTGTGGGACAAGTTCTGCAGGATCGTCCCGAGGCGGATGACTCGACTCAGGGCTTTCAGCCTGAAAACCCGGGTCAAGGATGCTGATACTGCACAGAAGGTGGTCGACACGATGGAGGGCCACTTCCCTCTTTTGAATGAGTGTGCCATTTACTTCGATTATGCTCCCAACGACAACATCCGGGAGGTCGGGAGGCGTGCAGTCTGGGATCGAATGTCAACCATTGATCCCTTGGACCAGCCATTCAGGTTCCGGGATCTTCCTAAGGAGATACAGCTTATGATCCTGCGCTATGTTCTCACGGTGCACTGGGATCCTCATGTGGGAAACCGGAAGAGAGCTAGCGCCGGCTACGTGACGTTTCAGGACCGCAAACGGCAGCGAAGCCCAGACATCTTTCCCCTCATCTGCTGCGACGAATGCTCGGAAGCACGCATGTATTGCTTCTGTTATCCTCGGCAGTCAGCGGTCTCCTCGCACTGCGTGTGCTTCAGATCGCCTATATCGTATTTCCTTGTCGACCGCGAGATGTACGTTAACGCGCGGGACATCTTCTACTCCAAGAACCGTTTTGCATTTGTCGAAGAGGACCCCGAATTCATGATGCGGTTCTTTCACCATTTCCCCAATTCCACATTGCGGATGATACGCCATCTTACTTTCAAGTTCCCATCGATCTTTCGACTTCCCAATAAGCCAACGTCCAGGAGCGAACGTACCATGCAGATTAACTGGTCGATCCTGCTCCGTTTTATCAAGGAACACTTTGACCTGGCGAAGCTTACGGTCGTTGTCGCGGACCACGGCACGATGCAATCCCTGCCGACTGCCGTGGACGACCGGAACAGATATATGCGCCGGTTCCTCAAACTCTTCACTGAGCTGCGTGGCGTGCACTCGTTCCAGGTCTACTTGGTCGACGACCCTGCGTATGAAGAGATCGCGGAACGGGCGGTCATGGGCCCTAGATACGATCCGAGGAAGAAGGACGAGATCATCCCCTTTTACGGCCCAAGGCCGCCGCCGCGTCAGCAGACACAGTTCTGATACTCGACTCCTGGTCAGTGGTGTTTTGACCAGCGCACGACTTTTCGGTGACTTCTTCACTTTTGTTTTTTGTTACTTTCACTCGGTTTGAAAGTGTTATCTTTATTGGTAGCCAATGGCCCTTGTCCCCGGGATGTGGCGTTCAGGTTGAGATGTCATTGTCTCTCTTCTTTCAGGACATCTTCCCCTCTCGTTCCCCAGTTCTTCCTGGTCCCCCCTGTCATCTATTCCTGGTCCCTGTAATATCCTGGAAGATACTTTCCCCTGTTTTTGTCTCGAGCTACACACGTACTACTATCCACTCATATTGTGACCAGATGAAGCCACCTCAGACCTATCCACCACTCATGCCTCCTATTTACAATGATTTGTAGTGGTTCGCCCTTTTTCTTGTGTCGTTGTTGTCGCATGGTCTTTTTCGGCAAACTTACGCTGCGGAGGAAAATGTTCGCTCTGTCGAGTGTATTATTGTCTCTGACGCCTTGTGCGCGGATGTTGCGAACCACTGTCACGTTCGCTTTCTGCATGTGAGCATCATACCGCTCAGATAGCCTGAATGTGAATGAAATTGAAGTTGAATTATGAAATCTCCGTAAAGATCGGCGACTGAGGTCCTCCTGGCCCCGTGTTGATATGTGATAGTATCACCATCACATAAGCTAGAAAACTCCCAAGGAGGTTTTTGAGATCATAGAAGGCATCTTCTGCATGTTGTCTCCTTATGGAGGCTCATGATGATTCAAATAGCACAGAATAAGCAACCTATCTTTCCAACTGAGTCTAGTCTGTAGCTTCAGTGACATTCTGTAGGTTCTGCAGATCTGGAACCGTCATAAATCCATTCATTCTACTGAAAATACAGATATTGCACATTGTTCTATTGCATTGTCTGGATTCTTTTTCAGAGTCTGACAGCGTTTAACCTGCTCGGGCCGACCCCTGCTGCGGTCAACGGTGAGACGACGCTCCTCCCATGGGACACATACACACTCCAAACAGCCTCCAACATGAACCAAAGGACGGTCTGCAACCGAAACATCTCGTCCGTCTCGTTCTAGAAGCATTGGTGAGTAGCAAAAAGGCAATGGTTGGGCTCATGCTTCTGGTCGAAGAGATAATTACCCTCCACTACTGTCTCTTCAAGTTGGCTCCGCGCGCTCTACCTCCATGGCGGACGGACGTTTTCCTTTCTTTTCTTCGTGTCTAATTTTAGAACCAGATCGACTTTCTCCATCTGAGATTCTTCCTCCCAAGTGGACTGAGTTACTTCCTCCTCTATATCACCCTCATATGAGAGGCAAGTGAGTGTTGATCTTTTCAATTCTATGATTTCTCTTAGTGTGCTCTGTTGCATGTAAGATATTGAGATAGCCAGCTCTGTCTTTGCCTCAGTTTCTATGAATCATCTCCCTGCTCTTCTTGCCCAATTTGTTGTTGCATTTATCATGTACTGTGCTGTAATAAGCTGTCAACAGAATCAAGGGTGTATTATGCGGTTATTTATTTTGACCGTTTTCAAGGTATAAAAGAAATTGCGGATCCAGGAGATTCTGGGGCTGGAGCAAATAGTATCACTTCAATTTATCGCCTTATCTTCCGATATCTATCAACTGACTAAAGTTCCCCAGTGCACCCCGCCAGCGATATACACAGTTTCTACGAGGAGAACTATTTGAAAGCTTCAGCTGAAGATAAAAAAAAGCAGAGTCTACTTTATGATGCATTTTCGAGAACGCGAAGCCGAGTCTTGGAGAATAGCTATCAGCAGTGCTGCTTCGACAACATCTTTATCTGTCTCAGAACTTCAGATATCATACAGAACAATAGATTAAAAAAAGCAGACATTGTCTGTCACCAGAAACGACCAGATCAATCTTCGGCGATTAACGGCATTTAAAATTACGATTCTCTGACTCTCTAACGACGCCATGACTACCGTCCTAAAGACGCGCTTCGGCGACGTTCACGTCCACAAGGAGATCATCCAGGGAGATTTTGACAATATTCCCATCATTGACTTGGCGCCGATGGGCAGCCCTGATCTTGACGAACGGAAGGAGCTTGCTGCCCAGATCTACGATGCGTGTTCCCGAGTAGATTCTTCTATATCAAGGTGCCATTTTCTTACCTCCTTTCCACAAAAGAAGCCGACTGACTGCTAATCCAGAACCATGGAGTGCCAGAGGAGCTTATCAGCAAGCTTCACGACGCCGCTCACAAGTTCTTTGCTCTTCCAGAGGAGCAGAAGATGGATTGTTACATTGGTAACTCCCAGGTTAGGAATCCAATATACTGCCATCACCTTGTCTACGGATCCTAAACAACCCACAGAAATCCCGCGGCTTCAGCCCTCTCTATGGTGAGCACGGAGACAGGGAGATTTACGGCAAGCAGACCGGAAACCTGTCAGAGGCATTCGACATCGGATATGAAATCGCGGGTGATCGCCAGAAGGGTCCGAACGACATCCTACCTTCGGACAACTTCAATCTGTACGGAGGCAACCAGGAGAACTTGCCAGGCTTCAAAGAGACCTACCTTAGCTACTTTGGAGAGGTCCTGGAGCCCGGTCGGCGCCTGATAAAAATATTCGCCCTTGCGCTCGGCCTGTCCGAAGACTATTTTGATTCTACCGTTAGATACCCAGGATGCACCTCACGCTTGATGCATTATCCTCCGCAGCCAGTACCTGGTGAAGAGCAGGTCGGAATTGCCATCCACACGGTAAGTTATACTTTCACTGCAAACAACGTTGTCAGTCCCTGCTGACCGCTGAGAAGGACTATGAGTGCTTCACAATCTTCTCCCAGGACGCGGTTCCAGCCCTGCAAGTCCTTAACGCCAACGGACACTGGGTCGCTTGCCCACCGATCCCAGGCACCTTTGTCAATATCGGCGATTTCTTTGCTTTCTGGTAATTAATTCCTCGTTTTCATCTTTATAGAGACTTACGCGGTCACGGATCGAGTTAAGCGGCTCATAGGACGAACGGCATCTTCAAGTCGACTCTTCACCGTGCTATCAACCTGACCGGAAAAGAACGCTACTCCATTCCTTTTTTTCTTCGGCGTCGACTACGACGCGACTGTGAGCGTGCTCGACAGCTGTGTAACTCCCGACAACCCGGCCAAGTCCGGGCCTGTCAAGGTGGCGAGGTGAGCTTTGCTTATCTCTTTAATAACAAGGAAAAGGTCTAATGATTTCCATAGTATGTGCGCAAGCAGCTTGCCAACACCTACGTCAAGTATGGCGAGAAAGTTTCAGGTGGAAAGAAGGCTACTGTAAGTGCAGCTGTGTAGGTTAGCTGCCTATATGGGGAATATGGTCGAAATAATAAAATGAGAGTTTCAGTTGTCGAGTCCATCGTTTCTAGTATGTTTTTTTTCCTTTCAAAGATGAAGTCCCTATATACAAGAGGTACATACCACTATTAAAAGACCAACTGTATCAATTGATGGCGCAGGAATTGATTTCATAGGATTTCATAGTGCAGCCGGATGTCTCTCAGGCAGGTAGCCTGAATACGGTAATCGGGAAGAATCTGGCTTCTGATAAATAATATAAATTAGAATGACGTAATAGGTGTTACTGGCATGGGGTTGACCCTATGGATGGAAATCAATCCTGATAGACCAAAGCCAAGTGCTACAAAATGGTTATGCATCTAGGTATTTAGAGTTATATTGACAGAACGCAATTGTATCTATCACACGGTAGTGGACTACCGTCGAACCGTTGGACCCCGCGGTTGATGACTAAGCGAGAAAGCTCGCCGCGGCGGGGAACGTGCGTATCTGCGCTTCCCAGGTTCGAGCTGTCTGGAGCGCGTAGCTGTCGAGAGCAACCTTTCAGCTTCGACAGTCCATTGAACTATTACCGTTTGAAAGTTTCATGAACTCCTTTTAGATATTTATACACTCCTTTCATTCTTATGTCCTCCGCTGGGCTGCCCGCACTTCGACCTGTTCGCCATGGCCCCGCCGACACCTATCTCCATCCCGCTCTTCGCGAAAACACAGCAGGAGCTCCTCCTGAAAGAGCATGAAGTCGAAAAGGCATCTTCGGCTCTTGCCAGCATGGCTGCCTCTGTCTCCGCCTCTACGCGTCGAACATTGCAAGCAACAGGCTATGCTTTGACCGGCATCGTTCTCGCGAACTGCAGGACGGGTATGGGTGGACGGGTGGTCGGGGAGTTCACCGCCGATGCTGCGCTCTCCTCGTCGACTGCGAAATCGGATTCCGGAGAAGGAGACTCGGATGGGAGGCCTCGGTTAGGAGCGCATGGGATCCGAGTTGGTGACGTTGTCCGCGTTAGCGACATCGCCGCTGGAGCTTCTAAGAAGCTTGGCAAGGATAAGGATAAAGATAAAGATGGCGGAAAGACCGGTGCGGATAAAGGGGTTGAGGGCGTTGTTACTAGAGTCGGGGAGAGAAGCGTATGGGTGGCTTTCGGGCACGGTGGGAGTGCAGCTCGCCCGAAAGAGGACGAGGAAGCGGTGGAAGAGCTATGGGGAAAGAAGCTGTGGATGTGAGTTCAGCTTATCCGCTGCTGCGTATCCTTCTTCAGAGCTAATCCCGATGCAATCGTTAAATAAGGACCAGTACAACTAACAGCGGCTTGCAGGATCAAACTTGCCAACGACGTCACATACAGACGGTGAGTGCAGGCATTGAACACCAGTTTAAGAGTTCCTTTATTGATCCTCCTCGCAGAATGAGTCAGACGATGGAGAAGATGGAGAAGATGCCTGAATCAGAATACACCTCTTTCATGAAGGTCGCTTTCGGCCACACGTCGCCAACCCCTGTTGACCTTGATTCCGTCGGATCTATTGATTTTATCGATCCAACGCTGAATGACTCCCAGAAGGAGGCAATCCGGTTTGCGCTTGCGTCGAAGGAAATTGCCCTTATCCATGGCCCTCCCGGGACAGGCAAAACGCACACATTAATAGAGCTTATCCTTCAGATGCTTCGTCGGAATCTACGTGTGCTGGTTTGTGGGCCCTCAAACATCTCTGTGGACAATATCGTGGAACGTCTCGCCCCGCACAAAGTCCCAATCGTTAGGATTGGCCATCCAGCGCGTCTCCTACCCTCGGTCTTGGACCATTCCCTGGAGGTACTCACCCAGACATCGGAAGCCGCTGAGATCGTGAAGGATGTCCGAAAGGAGATTGAGGAGAAACAAGCAAGCATACGAAAGACAAGAAATGGCAGGGAACGACGGGCCATTTACGGGGATATTAAAGAATTGCGGAAGGAGTTCAGAGAACGGGAGTCCAAATGCGTTGACAATTTGATGAGAGAAAGCAAGGTGGTCCTTGCCACACTCCACGGTGCTGGAGGGCACCAGTTAAAGAATCAAAAGTTTGATGTCGTTATTATCGATGAAGCCAGTCAGGCTCTGGAAGCTCAGTGTTGGATTCCTCTTTTGTCAGCCTCCAAAGTGATTCTTGCCGGTGACCATTTGCAATTGCCCCCGACTGTCAAATCATTTATCCAGAAATCGGCTACTGCGAAAGCCAGTAAATCAAGCAAAACGGAAACAAAAGAGGATGCCACTGAAAATGAGGACGATAAGTCGAAAGGTCTGAAGGGCATTTCGCTAGAGACGACTTTGTTTGATCGATTGCTCGCCCTTCATGGTCCGGGTATCAAAAGGATGTTGACCACCCAATATCGAATGAATGAGAAGATCATGAAGTTCCCCTCGGACGAATTGTACGAATCCAAGCTCATCGCGGCAGAGTCTGTGCGAGCTCATCTGCTGAAGGATCTACCCGACGTCGAGGATACCGATGATACGAGAGAACCTCTTGTCTTTTGGGATACCCAGGGAGGCAACTTTCCGGAGAGGACCGAAGACGACGACATAGGCAAAAAGGAGGCATTGCTCGGCGAGAGCAAGAGTAATGAAATGGAGGCTCTTGTGGTTGCCAAGCATGTTGGGAACCTTGTTCAAGCGGGAGTGAAACCCGAGGACATTGCGGTTGTGACGCCGTACAACGGGCAGTTAGCTGTCCTGTCTAATGCACTGAGAGAAAAGTTCCCTGGAATTGAACTTGGGACCGTAGACGGCTTCCAGGGCCGCGAGAAGGAAGCGGTGGTCGTTAGCCTGGTACGAAGCAATGAGGAGCACGAAGTTGGGTTCTTGGGAGAGAAGCGGAGATTAAACGGTATGCTTCTGTCCCTTCCTTTTCCCTTTTTGAGAAATGCTTCTTCAGATCGACACTGGCTTTTTGCATTTGGGGCTGCTTCCGGCGGCATCTACCCGGGGATGGTGCATCGGAAGCAGACAAAGAAAGAGTACCTGCATAATCACATGCACGGTGTTGCTAATAATAATCGTGTATAGTTGCGATGACCCGTCCCAAACGGCATCTGTGCATATGTGGCGATTCAGAAACCATAAGCCAGTAAGTTTACACTGCTGAACCCTCGAAAGGAAAGGAGTGAATGTGCCGCTCCAAAGGAAAAATCACGGACAAGTGTGTCTTGGTTCTGACCGCTGGAATTTTTCTCTACAGAGGCAGCCGCTTCCTGAAGCATTGGATGGATTTCCTCGAGGAGAACGCGGATCTCCGGTACCCGGACGCCGGCGACCTGATGTGAGTCATGTGACGGACCTTTTTAGGCGCCGACCCCCGACAATTGGCCATCCTTGAGCGCGGCTGTACTCCGTAGAATTATTGCCATCTGCGGCATCTTGCGTCAGCCGGAGTGTGAAATAGGGGTATCCTGAGGGCTGCGAGCACATTAAAACGGTAAGCGCTTCTGAAGACCGTGACACGCGGCCCGCCTAGAGCCGCGGTTCCTGATAGTTCGTCCGCAAATGAGCACGTGTTTCTCTCTTATAAACCAACGTTGAATAGCGATTCTGCACCGCATCCTGCTGCAGGGCTCTGCGCAAATTGCCGGCAATGCATGGCGGCATTCTAACTACGCCTCGACACTCCAAAGAAGAGCTCGGTTCCGCATTCAGCACCCTGTGCGGAGTTTTCCGTGGTGGATGCTTAATCTCGAAGCCGTCCAAGTGGATATAAGCGACAAGACTACGGAGAATTATTGATGGAGCCGCGCGCCTGAAGTCCCTGCCTGGTCGATCACAAAGCGAGTTTCAAGCATCTTGCCAAGTTAAGCTTGTCGAAGAATCCGACCAAACGAATATGCTATTATTATACGGAAGACACAACGCGAGCTCTGTCTGGTACACAAAGTCCGCAGCTAATGAAAACTAGAGGGTTTGGGTGTAACTAGCCCTGGCGTCACAAAAGCAACGGCCATGCGAAATAAACGATCATACCTGGATCCGGAGAAGTGCGTCGAGATGAGGTGCGTTTGTTCGTGCAAAGGTACGGACAAGGGTCAACTCGATTTAGGTCTTTCAGGCGGTTGAGAAGCACGTTGAACTTGTCGTCTGACAGCCCGTCGAAGGGGCAGGGTTCGTGGCTGCATCTCTACGCACCAACACTCTGCTCGTGATGGCTCGGCCTGCAGAGGACGTAGAGGTCAGCGAAAAGGCGGAGTCTATGCGTCTTCCCTGCAGGGTTCTGTATCTTGCTTCTGATGATGGTCAGAGTAACAGACGTCTTTGCTTCCCTGCGCCTCGGGGCCATGGCTTGTTTGGATCCAACGCCATCTCTCAGCGGGCCGTTGGAACACGGGAAGCAGCTTGTCTACACGGCAGCTTCTGTCGCTCAGTGGAGTGGACAAGATGCACTAATCCAACGTGGTCCCCGCAGTGCTTGTCAGGGCTCAGCCGAAAAGGACCGGGCTGTGGCCCAGTCTGCCAGCCAGATGCCCCATGCTCGTGGGGAAGAACGGGCCTGGACGCGCTGTGGAAGCCCCGTAGACGGATCTTTTTGTCTCTTAGGAGTCGCACTCCGTGCCGTAGTAAATGTTTTCGAATTTGAAGTTGTCTGTCACCCTGCTTGGGACCGCTGGTAGGGAGTTCCCTGTTGTAGATCTGCGGGTAAGATCGCGGAGCAGCAGAGATTCTAGGCTCATCGTTACCTACGTCGGTAATCATACATGGCTGCTATATATACGTAGAATTATCGAAGATCGGCATTACGAGAAGCCTTCGAGAAGCCCGTCGGTGCTCGTGCTGTACGGGTCGAAGAGCCATGGCCATCACGGTCACGGGGCTAACCGGATTCCAGAACAGCACAAACAGAACAGAAGCTTGCCATCGACAAACATCCGTCCAGGCCACATAACGCCCCCTTTCGGGGCGTTGTTGTTTACACGCCTCCCCAGGAGGGTGAACCTTGCACCACATCCCGCGTTGCCTCCTATCTCTCGTTTCAGAACCCTTGTCCTGCTCACATTCTCTCCTCCTCACATCCCGGCAGCTTATCGCAGCTGAAAGGGCCGCCAAGCGTTCCACACCATCCTAAATGCAGTGCCCGGCCTCTTCGGATACGGTATGTGGTCTCTTCTTCGCAGGCTCATGCAGCTTCTGACGCGTGCAGGTTTCCTGGATTGGATTGTCGATCTCCCTTCCAGGGAGGTCCTGGCACCGTTGCCATGTGGCCGCACGGTAGCCGGCGCCCTCAGGCGCGTTTCAGCCCCTCGCCAAGTCGATCTGGGGGCCTGTCATCTCCCGGATGGAGCATGGAGCACGTTTGTCGTCCCTGGTCTCCGAGCCCCGTCGACGGTTGAGATTTTGGCGGCCGGTCGGGGGTTCGCTTGCCGGGCCTGGCTGGACGTGGGCTCTAGGAGTCGTCCTCCTCCCCGTCAGGTGCAACTTGCTAATTTCTGCTCTGTTACGACTCTGAATACGACTGTGATAAAAATACCGATTACGATGACGGACTTGCTCCGGAATGTGGCCGTGATCTCGAAACTCCACCTGGTGATTCACAGGGGCAAGGCCAAAACAGCCATCCGTTGGGCGGCCCACTTGGTCGCGATTCTGACCACAGGCACGACAGCGTCTGCCAACAGCTCTCAAGCCGGATGCCGGCCTGTTGCTCTCGGCGCTGGAGCCCGGAAAAAAGCACCACTGTTGCTAAGTTCGTGCCGCGCGCGATACGGAGCAGTAATTACCGTTTCCCCTTGCTAAGGCCTTAGGCACAGGGACGATCGTCTGCACTGATAGAACTGTTCGTACTTAGTGTCCAAGCCTCCCCTCTGCTCTCCACGTTTCCCAATTGGCACAGGGGACTTGGGCCGTGGCTTATCCGCCTGAAGGAGCGGATGAGGGACCCCCGGCACGGGCATCTGACCCTCCACGCCGGAGCTTCCTACATCTACTGGTCGCGCGCCTTCGCCGCTCCTGAATGCATCTTTGGTTCAGAGATTATTCAAACTTGAGGCTACTTACTTCTTTCGCTTTTCTTTTCCCTTCAGACCTATCCTCCGCCGTCTGCTGCCGCAGACATGGCTGGCTAATCGCATCCGCATGAGACGCCTGCCTGTTTGCCTCAGCCGTGCCTGCGCAAATCGTGGACATGGGCCCCTTAAGCGTCCATCGTGGTATGTGTGTTGCCCCCTCAGTCGGGCCGGTACATGGCAGGTATTAACATAACAATGCGCATTCCGGCGAGCAGCAGCTGAGACGCAACTGAACCACCAATAGCCTCCGCGCATCCCGAACCTCAACGGAGGAAGGCAGCTAGAAGGCTGGGAGAGGTTCCTGGTTCTTCATTGAGCTTCTGTCACTCGTTTTTTTCATGTTTTTTACTTTTCCTAAGGCTATCTGTCTTCTTGCTGGGCCGTTGATTCCTTCCTGGCCCTTCCTGTCGCGGCGTTGTACTGCACAACATATGGTATGGTACCGCCGTATTCACTGTAGCCCTGATTTTTCGACCTTTAGTACGCGCCCCCACCCTGACGCGCAACAAACCCTCCTGTCCCCGACATGTCGCAAACGACACACTATGGCCCCATTCGAAGCCACCAGCACGGCTCCCTGCGTCGTGGGGACATCAAGATATCCGACCCTATCCCTATACCGCGGGAGGGCAGCGATGGGCTTGGTCCGCAAGTGCTTCGTGCTTCTGAGCATCCTTCGATCTCCTCCCTCCGCCAGGCACGTTATTCTCAGTCTTCCGCATTGTCTGGCTACCGCCGGCAGACCTACGGCACAACGAGATCCCACCATCCGCAAGATTCGATATCGACCTCCGCCTCGAGAAGCTCGACCATGCACCGACGGAGAGGGAGCACCCTGAAGACCGTCATGCGCAGAATATTTGGCAGGACCCGACGGCGAAGTCTAGCAGAGGATGATGAGGAGCATGCGGTGGACGAGTCGCAGATCACTGTTGAGAGCGGGAAACCCATGTCGGACTTGGGGCCAGAAGGCGGCACCTTCGTCACTATGCCGGATTCATTAAGGTCTAACCGGAGTCCGTCGTTGACATACAAGGAAGCTTCGCAGGCCAATGGCTTGCACGCATTAGGTGACCAAGATATAGAGTCGGCTCGAAGACAGCCTCGCCGCAGAGCAACGCTTCCCAGTCTCGTACTTTCGGACGAGGAGGGTCGAAACATCGTCACGACGATGATACACAATGGTACCGCAGTTGTGGGCAGAGGGATGAGTTCCGAGACAAGACGAAGTGTCGAGGACCTGCGGCAAAAGAGCATCATACAAGCCAAGAGACGTTCACGGAGCGCAAGTGCTCTCCGGGAAGCAGCGAGAGGGCATCGGATGTCGCCCATTCAATGGCGGCGGCGAAGCGACGAAATCAGGTTCTGGAGAACCAGCGTCCTGGAGGAACCGTCTACGAGACCTCAAACGAGTACCACCGTGGCCAGTGAAAAAGAAGTGGGCCCTACTGACGTCCCCGAGAGTATAGCGGAAACCGAAGCGGAGAGCGCTGCCTTCAACTTTGCGAATGTGCTGGAGATGCAGAAAGATGAAAGCGTCACTCTGGAGCAGCGAGTGACCACGCTCGAGGTGAAGCTCATGGATCTTGAACTCGCCATCGCGAAGCTGCAAGACTCGAAAGCTTTCCAGACGGACAAGTCGCGGCGGAAACGCTCACCATCGCGAGAACGCCTTGCTCCGCATGAGCGCGGTCTGCCTTCTGGCTCGTTCCCCTCGGGTGACAGCGAACATTCGCCGCGCAGCTCGCCGTCTGTCGTTGACGGACCTCGACCGCACAGCACCAGCACACTCCGTCCGAACACCCTCCAGCACATGCCTACGTGGCGAACACCATCGTCGACTTCTCTTCCCGATATCAATGGCATCTCCATTGAACAATACAGCGCGCTTGTTACGCTTGTGCGCAGGGAGCAGTCGGCCCGGAAAATGCTGGAGAACCAGGTGTCCCAGCTCCAAGAGGACATCCGCCAGCTCCAGCGGGTGATTCTGGGGTCAATGGCTTCGGGCAATCCATATTCGCTTCCCAGCCCAGACTCCCACGAAGTTATGCGCTTCCGCCGCGCAGTGGGCTCTCTTTTGATGCCACGGGCGTCGAGGACTGAAGAGACGCATGCGGACTACCTGGATACCGACACGGACAGTGTCCGTTCGGATATCTACGTCGGGGAAGATACAGAACACCGGTCCCACATGGACCTCGTCCAGCGGAACCACATTCCTGGGATGATATAGTGGAATACGCGGGGCGCGGGACCGCTCTGGATGTCCGCGCTGGTGCTCTCGCTGGATGTTCCTCCTTCCGTGCACCACCTCATACACCCTATGCTCTACAGATCTCCGGCACCCGAGTCGGTCCCCGTCTTGGTCGACCGATCTGGCACGGCGATACGTTGCGTCGTTGCACTTGGGCAAGCGGGTCTGTTCTTCCCATTGTGTTTACGAGGGCGCACACGGGGCATTGCCCGATCACGACTTTCCTATCCATCTTCTCTACGATCCTTCATGTCGCTTGTTTTATCATCGTGCTCGTTGCCAAGAGCCCTGATTTGGCGACGTAGATTCGTGTTCTTTTTCTTATTTTCACTTTTTTTCCTTTCCCATGTTTTTGTATTTTCTTTTCCTTTGCGGCAGGTGATCGTGTCTGCCTGGATTAAGTATTTATTGGCCACTGGGAGGCTCCATTGCATGTTCCGAGGATCCTGGCTCGCGATGTGTCGTTCCGGGCTGATTCCGTGATGTCCGTTTGCGCTGTCGATACCCGTCCCTTGTTTCCATCGACAATCTGTCAATTTGTTTTGCTATATCGTCCGAGGCGGCTCGCGCAGACGCAGAGTCGTGTCATGATGTACCTAGCGAATGATATAGGTGTCGGAAACGACGCGAGATCCCAGCTTTGTGAATTTCGTATCATTGCTCCGGTGCTCCGTAGTTGTCTCTGTCCTCTGCTTGTATCTCGACGTTGATATACCTCCCTGGAACCCGAGTCGCTTCCACGGGAGCCGCTGTCCGGCTCGTCCCGAGCGATCCGACGAGCCTCGCGGGCCGGCAGCAAACCAGGCAAACATCCCGGCCAGGAACGCCGTCCAGATCCTCATCTCTATCCATCCCGTTCAGTAATACATCCCATTCTACAGGATAGCAACACAGCACAGGAGGCCAGGGCACCGTCCAATGCCTCCCGGACCCCGCGCGCAGCCGCAATGACCACGTCGACATCGCCCTCGCCCTCCCCTCCGCGGCCGGGGAGCTCCGCCTCCTCTCAGACCTTCCCAGCTTCTTCGAAGCCCTCTTCCTCGACAACCACCTCTTCCTCTGTCTCTCCCTCCTCCAGCGGGCCCCCCGTCATCGTGACCCCCGGACCGACAGACATCCTCCCCTCCCGCCGCGCGCAGACCTATGCGAACATCCACCCGGCGCTGCTCCTGTCGCTCTACGCGGCCCGGTTCCCGTCGCTTGTCGCAGACCCCGTGAACGCGCTGCTCAGCCAGCTCCCGCTGCTCGCGGTCCTGCAGGTCGCGTATGTCGTGACGTGTTTGCCGCCGGTGGGGTCGGCCCCGTCGAGCGGAGAGAGCAGTGCAGGTGGTGCTGAGGGTGGAGAAAAGAGGACGGTTTCCAGCTCGTCTTCCGGGTCGGGAACATCTTCTACGACGTCTTCGACGACGGCGCCGGCGCCCAGTAGTGTGATCAAGGCTGGGAAAGTGGGATATCGACGGAGACACCATCACCACCACCATCACCATGCTTCTTCTAGGCTGTGGGGGAAGTTGACCGTACGTTTATTTCCCTCCCTCTTTTGACCATATTTCCATATATCCATATCGACTGATGCCGATGCTGACTGATATGATAACTAGCCCGCTCTCCTCTCCCTAACCCTCACGTTCCTCCTCGGCACCCCCGTCTTCGCCATCCTGCTCGTCCTCTTCGGCGCGCCCTTCACCACGCACCACCCGCACACCCTCCTCTGCGCGGCCCACATGGCTCTCCTGTCCGCCGCGCCACTCATCTACGTCCACGGCGTCGACGGTCACGTCTGGCGCGAGATCTGGGCCGTCAACCGCCCCGCGGACCCCGTGTGGGGAGGGGCGCTGGGGTGCGGCGTCGGCGCGTGGTTCGGCGCGATCCCGATACCGTTGGATTGGTATGTCGTTTCTCCCTCTCTCGTCTTATCTCTCCCTGATGATTATTGGTTTATGAATTTGGATGCTAACTGGGTTGTAGGGACCGCCCCTGGCAGGCCTTCCCCATCACCATCATCACCGGCGCGTACATCGGCTACGCCGTCGGGTCGCTGATCTGCCGCACGCCGCTGCTCTACGGGAAGAGGATCCAGTTTGAGCCTCCGGAGGAGCAGGATGGAGAGGCGGAACAGCGTGAGAAGTCGAGCTAGATTAGGTAGATAGATGGGATACCTTGGGAAGATAACTTTGGTAGAAGATACCTCGTGAAAGAGAGCGAAAAGGGTGGATGGGAGGGAGAAACGAGAAAGATGAATTATACCGTATTCTAACTCTTTATTATTCTTGTCGTCTGGTCTGTGGTGTCATCAGACCTTTGTATTTTATACTTCACGTTAGTGTTACTGTGATGTTGGTATGTCTATCAATGAAAGCATGATATATATATACCTGTATACACTAGATATATCTTATGTCTTTATGTCTCATATACGATAATGATAGGATCATCGTGCATCTTTCCTCAAAAGTTCACTACAAAGGGGTATACCGTACTCTGTATAATCAATCCATGGATAGATAATGGGCGTCTTACTTTATTCAAATAATTAATCACTTATGTTAATTCAGTCAAATTGATCATTACCGTGCAATGGAAGGAAGATGCCTAAGATACCTAGCCAACGACTGGATCGGAAAGACAACAACAACAAGCATCATTGGTCTAGTGGTAGAATTCATCGTTGCCATCGATGAGGCCCGCGTTCGAT
>Ga0008109_10000407_pt1 | contig 27325 bp, 37 predicted proteins | sample HigsolmetaGSP18D_FD_59306 | JGI IMG/M metagenome (GOLD analysis project Ga0008109, IMG submission 59306) | High solid enriched microbial communities from the Joint BioEnergy Institute, USA - SP1-8-D | ecosystem: Engineered > Bioreactor > SSF (Solid state fermentation) > Aerobic > Biomass ...
CGTGGTAGCCATTCCTTCGGAGTAAAGTAATTCCATGACTCCGGCGCTGCCTCGTAACAGTAGCTAGCTAGCTACCCTACCTAATGTAGGCTCGAGATCCCCGCTCCGCTAGTAGCAGCCCTTTATATCTGACCTGACCTGAGACCTGGCAATATATACATATGTATATATAGACCTATGCTTTTCTCTTTCCCAAGTCCATGATTTCTCTCCAAAGTCAAGTCAAAAAGTTCACATCACATACACGACTGACTGACTTACCCTGCTCTCTTTCTCTTCTCCTTCTGTATATTGATTGATATTGGATTGACATTATTCATAAGGGTATGTGCCGTGATCAAGGGTTTGGGCTCAGGCTCGGGCGCAGCTTTTTGTTTGTTTGTTTGTTTGTTTGTTTGTTTGTTATTAAACATACTCATGCCCACATGCCCCCGTTTCATGGAATCCAAATCCAACGGATCGATCCAATCCTCTTCGGTCTCGGTCTCAGAGTATATATATATATATAAGACTGCTAAGACTGCTAGAAGAATAAAAAGGCAGGGCAGAAGTGTAAGCAACAAACACATCTTCACCCACCCCCCCCAACCTACCGTCCCTGTCCCTCCAATTACTGGCACCTATGGTACATACATACATACTGTGCATGTACTGTACAGTACAGCGCCACAGTGCCACCTAGTCCATGGACTGACTAGCTGAGACCGGTACACCTGTACCTGAACCTGAACCCGCAAGGAATAAAACTGATCAAATGATGGGAAAAGCCGTGTAAAGGAAAAAAAAAGAACAAAGAAAAAACCAAAGGACGATTTGCAGCTCTTTAGTATTAAACTAAACTAAAAAAGCAACACTGCACTTTATTTATTTTATTTAATGTCAAGCGAGCTTTTGACCTTACCGTACATGTGCAACCATTAGAGAGAGAGAGAGAGAGAGAGAGAGAGAGATGCATCCCATTGGCCTGCTGGTAGTCATCTTCATCGACGATAGATACCATACCATACATGATCTGTGTGTTGAGATCGAAAAAAAGAGGCGGGGGGATAAAATCACACATGGCTCTAGATTTCTTTTTTCTCTGTCCTTTCTTCCCTGATCTGAATTTTAGTAATACTTCCAAAGTAGCTGCTGTGGTTGGCGTGCAAAAAAGAACAGAACAGTCTCATACGGTGTACCTGTTATGATAAAGTGTTTTATCCGGTTAGGGTAAAAAAATAAAAGGAGAGAGATGTCTTCAGATATTTTCCAGTGGTCAATATGCATAATTTGCTAGCAATCAACCGCATAGCTACAGAGTAGTAGTAGAGTTATCCATTGGCTCAGAGAACTTCTTTTCTTTCTTTTTTTTTCCCTCCTTCCTTTTTTCCCAACAAACGAGAGTCGCGACCGATGCTGAGTTGCAAACTGTTGAGCGGCGGAAAGTCCATTGACCCTCCCACAACGCATCATAGCAACACGTCGAATCCATAAGGAAAAAAAAAAATGTCGACGAAGAGAACTAGAGCAGATTTTTTTTTAGCATTTTTTACTGTTCTCGACCATTCGGTACAGTAGCTAAGCCAAGCTTCCTCGACGATCCCGCTCCTTCTGTTGAATCTGTTCTACCAGAAGACACTACGGATGATCGGCGTCAGATTCCCTAACAAGCTAGCTGGCGTAGATCAGACGGGAACGGTGCAGGGATTTTCCAAATTAACCGAACGGGCCCAATAGGGACGCTATTATTGCGCTACATGGAAGAAGAACCTCCCTGTTGATTCTTGAAACGTCCAGGGAAACGATCTCTTGGCGGCAAAGGGGGGAGCTAGCTATGCCAAGACACCTGGACAAGGGACGACGCAGCAGAGACAAGTCAGAAACAAGAAGACTACTGCGTAAATAGAGCCAGCTGGTCGAGTCACGGTGCAGCATGGAGGAATCCCGGGCAGGGACGCGATTCGACTGGCAGTGCGGAGAAAAAAAAAACAAAAAAAGAGCCAGCCGCCCTCGTTCATTTTGCCAGATCTGCCGTCCGCTCAGGCCAGGCCAGAGCCGCCAGAGATGATCATTATTGCCGTGGACGCACGCAATGTCCATCCAAGTGGCTGTGCTAGCGCTGGTTGAGCGGCGGGGGCCGCAGTGGGGCATCCGCGCAGCTGCCCCTGTGGAGTCCAACGGCTCTGCAGAACAGGTTCCCTTTCTTGTTTACCGACATTCCGGAGAATAAGACAAGATGAGGGGCAGCAGCAGCATCTGTGCTGGCCGTGGATGCTGGGAGGAGGTGCGCGCGGTGGTGGTCAATGTTGACCAAGTGTCGCGGCCGCACGCGGAAGGTGATTTGCCGGCGGGGATGGCGAGACGTTAGACCGCACTCGGGATACAGCTCACCAGACTCGAGCTGCTGTGAATTCCTTGGTCAGATTCCAAGGTTCCTGAGGCCACTGTGCGATCGATGGTCTCATGGCTCTGAACAAGAACTCCAAAGGATGATGGTCCGACATCTGGACACGTTGGCCGGCGGTGACGCCTGTGCCGCAGGGCTTTCGAGGCCATCACCTGACTTGCATGGGACCGTGCGGGCTCTCCGCGTCTCCAGCCTGCAGGTCGGCAGGAGATATTCAACGGGATGCCGGCTCCACAGGGTTCTCCTACCGAGGGGGGCAAAAGCATACCCTGTCTATAGTGCCAGCATTATTGTCAAACGAGAGGCAGAGCGAAGGCGTGGTGCGCGCAGCACGAGGACAGCGGTGCAAGGCATGCTAAGAATTGGCGTGGATTCGACCGAAGCCCGTCTTTTTCAGGGTGGGGAGCCTTGACGCCTGAGGCAGGAGTCTGAGACAGCGCTTCTTCAACGTCCCGGTGATCTGCATGCTAAGCATCGCCCCTCGGCCGTCGACGGCGCAGATGGGATGGTCCCGACGATAAGCCATTGCCCTGTGAGCAGACAGACGTCATCTCCCTGCGCGTCGCCAGCATCCCCGTGCTGCGTACCGGCATGGGGACACCTGGCGATACGTGCTCCGGACGGGCGAACCACCACGCCCTCCGTCGACAGCGTCGAGCGGACCGGTGAGCTTCCGGCCAGGGACTAGCAGGGGCGCGAGGTGCCTGGCGGTGACGGCGGTGATGGCGAGCTGGCGACGGTGATCGCCGCTAGACAGTGGCCCGAGCGCCGCCGGATGCCGTAGCGAAGGAGGGATGCTGATGATACGATGCTCCTGTCACCGGACGCTGGTCGCAGATCAGGTTGCTCACCGGTGGGAGGATATACAGATATGTCGCCTGCAAGGGCGTCGATGGAGGCATCCCGGCTCGACATGCCGGATGCCACGGGGATCGACGTCTGGCCACGACACGTCAGAGTCCTGGGCGTTGCAGAGAGGGCACGACCTCGATAATATTACTCTGTCGCCTCTAGCCATCGTTTGATTAGTGATGCCACCAAAGTAGCCGGAGAGGGGCCAGGGACCTGTACCTCTCCGCACAGTCTCTCATCTGTATCTGTGCTGGTAGACGTTGTCAACATGATAAGGACGACCTGGGCAGACAGGCGATTGGCGGTGATCTGGTGGGGAGGGCAGACGCTGCAGGGCGCTTGTTGTGTCGTGTGGAGAGCCATGCGGCGGAGGATGCTGTCCCCTCGGAACGCGCATCGTGGAAACGCTGTCCCACGGCGTGGCTTGGGCTGTCGATGGCAGAAGACTCGACAGGACTGTGTATAGGCTGGACGGAGGACTGTCTGTCTGGTCGACCGCGTCGAGCTAGAAGACGCTGTCCGGGTCGCGGCGCGAGCCGAGAGAGGCGGCGCAGGCCTCAAGGCGCCGGCCCTCCGCCCAACATCTTCTCCTGCACAGCACATTACATATTGCTGCAGCTGCTCCTCTCCACCCCACCCCTCCTCTCCCACCACCTCCTCCATCGCGGTCGTTGTGGTCGTCTCATCCATCCGTCTGCTCTCTCCCGACGAGCTTGTTCATCGCGGTGCGCCCTGCTCTCAGCGCGCCGGACGGGTCCTCGACCATCGCGCCTGCGCTCGAGATGCTTCAATCGTGACGTCTCGTCCCCCGTCGAGCTTCACGCGACACGTCGAGCCCCGGCCGGACAAGAGTTTCTGCTCCCCTCCCCCGTGACGTCGGTTGTCATAACGCCCGCCAGGCAGCAGAGGGTGGAAAAAAAAGGAAGGGTATATAAAAACTCCGCCCTCCCTGCGCCGTCCCCGGTTGACCTCCGCCGCGAACCATGTACGCCGTGGAGCAAGACAGATCCCATCAACAAGTCCCTCCTCCGCCACCCCCGCTGTCTATGGATCGCATCCCTCCGCCGGCGATGGACCGCATGCAGCAGCCCGCGTCCTCTGGCTATCGGCCGCCGCAACAACAGGCCCAGAGCGGCCCCGTCGACCATCTCGCCCCCGTCTCGACCAAGCACGACGGCCGCATCTGGTCGCTCCAGGTCGTGCAGCAGCCCATCCGCGCGCGCATGTGCGGCTTTGGCGACAAGGTCAGTGGACATCCGGCGGGATCCTTCTCGTCTCTCGAAGGTTGGCTAACGCGACGACATAGGATCGGAGACCCATCACCCCGCCGCCGTGCATCCGTCTGATCGTCAAGGATGCGCAGACGGAAAAAGAGATTGACATCAAGTAAGCTCTCCGTCCGATCGGAGCCTGTTCCCGTCTGTTCAGGTGCTGACTCGACAGCGAAATCGACACCTCGTTCTACGTCCTCACCGTCGACCTGTGGAACGCTGAAGGAACCAGCGAAGTCAACCTCGTCCGACACTCCGCGACCTCTCCCTCGATATCCACGGCCACCTCCTCGTCGTATCCTCCGCCGCCGCAGAGCTTCTCCCCGTCCTACCCCATGTACCCGCAGCAGAACCCCTACGGCCAGCCCGTCGGCTACCCCATGAACGGCTACTACGGTGGCAACCCGCAGCAGCTGGCGTACCAGAATCCTCAGGCAGCATACTACCCGCAGTACTACCCGCCCGGCGGCCACATGCAGCCGGCGCCGCAGCAGCCCGTCCCGGCTCCCGGGGGCATGTTCACGCGCAACCTGATCGGCAGCCTGAGCGCGAGTGCCTTCCGCCTGACGGATCCGGATAACAAGATCGGCGTGTGGTTCATCCTGCAGGACCTGAGCGTGCGGACTGAGGGGACCTTCCGGTATATTCCCTCTCCATCGAAAAAAAAATCTGTCCTCCTCGGATGCAGCTAACGTCTTCCAGCCTCAAGATGAACTTTGTCAACGTCGGAGCACCCTCGGAGAACGGACAGCCGGTCCTCAACCACGGCTCCGCGCCCGTCCTCGCGTCCGTCTTCTCGGAGCCGTTCCAGGTCTTCTCTGCCAAGAAGTTCCCCGGCGTGATCGAGAGCACGCCGCTGAGCAAGTGCTTCGCGCTGCAGGGCATCAAGATCCCGATCCGCAAGGACGGCGTCAAAGGCTCGCGGGCGCGGGCCGGCGAGGGCGAGGAAGAGCAGGACGAGTACGATTGAACCAGCTGACGAGTGTGTTGCGTCTGATGTTCCTTGTGTTTGTTGGCTTCCGGCGTGCGGAATGTTCCAACTCGGCAGACATGACCTGAGAAAACCACAAAAAAAAAGAGAAAGATATCCTTGTTCGATCGACATTGCAATGGGCTTTTTGTTCTTTGTTCCGGTTTGGGGTCGGTTTGGTTTATGTCAAGTGTGTTTCGTTCTTCTGGGGACTTTGCTTACTGCAGGGTGTGAGGTTCGACTTGTATTGCTACGAAAGTACTACGAGTTACCGGTACTGGAGCTTGCTTGCTTATGTATGGGGGTCCTGGCTGTACTTGTTTAGGTGCTTATATACTTATCGTTGACAGTGGCATTGACAATGAGACTTGACAATGGCAATGGCAATGGCTGACAATTGACTCCCTTGATGAAAGGCAGTAAATTACCTATATGTGTGGCTACCATTCGGTTCCGTTCAATTCCATATGTGGAGTTGTCGACAGATCCTGACAGTGCTGTCCAACACACTATCCGGTTTAATTTGTCGATTTTTGCGTGTGTCTCGTCAATCTACCATTATTCTCAAAAACCTCCCTAATTAATATATGATCTCAGATCATCAACGCTGGAGCAGACAAAATCAAAGTAAACCATTGTTAGTTAGACGGGACAACTTGGACAGAATAAAATAAAATAATAAAAAAAACCAACCCTGTCTAACTGGTGATGTCAACTGTCAGTGTTGCATACGGAAGGTGATGTCATTTTAATTTCTCTGGTATGGGTGTTGTATTCTGTTGTGTGATCTGTTGCGCAAATTGGGGGCAGGGGGGTCAAAGGGGTGGGGGGTTCATGAGGTCCATGGTCAACTGTCATTGAATTAAATGGAATTAATCGCACCTCTAGTAGTCTTCAGTCACTCGCTTACTTACGTACTTCGCTAGGAACCCTTTTTGAAAAGAAAAAGAAAAGAAAGAGGTAAATTCAGCAGATCAGATCAGCAGAAGAAGAACTGGAAGAACTGGAACTCTGCGCATCTACTTTAGTCAACTTAGCTTATATTCGGTGTACCAACACACCACACGATGATGTTCTAGCTCTAAGTCCTAGTTCTAGTGGTTCTCGTCAATACATATACATACATATATATATATATATATATATCCTGGAAGGGAAGCTGAAGGACCGCGTCTCGCACAAGGCGCAGAAATAAAAAAAGAAAGTAAGTGGTACATTGCTTCCCTTGAAAAGTCAGAGTCAAGGTCAAGGTCATCCCTTCTGCAGTCCGAGTCCATGCATGCACGCATGCTTGCTTGCTTACTAGCATGTCACAGCATGGAATGGCATGGCATGCAGTTCTTGCTACTGCTGCTGCTGCTGCCGGCGCTAGGTTACAGTATGTACAATACAGTACTCTCGTTGTCGTCCGTCTAATAATAATAATAATAATAATAATAATATTGGACATCGCACCGCGTCCATGCTGCGTCCTGCTAGGGGATAGATCGATCCTAGAGGATTATTCCAGATGTGGACCGGACTGGCGCCTGAGCAAACCCGGACTGGTACTGTACGACGAGTTCGCCTGCTTGCTAGCTAGCAGACCCTAGGTAGGTGATACCCTCGCAACGAAGTCCGAACGATACCCGAGGGGGGGGGTTGTCTACCCCGCAACCATCGACCAGACCGATCTTCACCCGAGGTTGCGCTGCCCTATCACTGGGCGCTACGGGCAGCGTCTAGTAAGAAGCAGCCTGTCTGAGCAGAAGATGGATTAGATAGGTCCGGCGAAGATGCCGATGGGAGGGGAACAGACGGGGAGATATAAGCTATCAAGATGGTCGGCCGCCCTCGAATCGTTTGGATCTATCAGATATCACATCAATCACCATCTAGCTTTTGATATCGAGTTTCTATCAGCAGCTGAGCTGAGCCTCACATCGACTGCGGGTTTTTATATCTACCTATATATGCTACCTTGCTGAAAACAAACACCATGCCCGGCATCGCCACGGACCCTGTCTTCCACCTCATCTCCGTCAAGGAGCTCCATCCGACGTTCGGCGCGGAGATCTCCGGCGTGGACTTCTCCAGGGAGGTGCCCGATGATGTCTTCCAGGAGATCTTGGCGGCTATTACTAAGGTATCTATCTCGTGTCCTATCTATCCCCTTTTTGATACTGTCATTTTGCTGACGATATTACCTGCCAGTATGGCGTCTGCGTCTTCCGTGACACCGGCCTCGACGACGAGCGCCACGTCAGGTTCGCTGAGAAGTTCGGCGAGCTGGACGACGTGACGCCGTACCTGGCTGGCGGCCGACCACATCGATTGCCGTACGTGCAGCTCTTCGACGTCGGCAACATCGATCTGGACGGGTCCGTCTTCGCGGAGGATAATATCCGGGGGGAGTGGAATAAGGTCTGTCCTCTAACACAACCTGTTCCGATTCCAATTATGGAGATATATCTCACGACCATGAACTGATCTTCGTGTTTAATATCCAGGGCAACTCCCTCTTCCACGTCGACTCCTCCTTCAACCCCCGCCGCGCGGGCTACTCGCTCCTCCGCGCGCACGAACTGCCCCCCAAGGGAACAGGCGGACACACCGAATACGCCGACACCCGCACGGCGTTCGACGACCTCCCCGACGACCTCAAATCCGACCTCCTCACGAACAACTACATCGCCGCGCACTCCCTCTGGCACTCGCGCAAGAAGGCCGCCCCGAAGACCTTCGCCCACATCAACCCGGAGGACTACCCGATGGGGCGGCACCAGCTCGTGCAGCGGCACGAGCCATCGGGGCGGATGAACCTGTACATCGCGTCGCACGTACACCACATCGAGGGTCTCTCACTGGAGAAATCAGATGAGCTGTTCGAGAAACTGTACACGCACGCCACGCAGCAGAAGTACGTCCTGTCCGTGGAGTGGGAGAATAACGGGGACCTGGTCGTGTGGGATAATACGTGCGTGATGCACCGCGCGACGGGGGGCAGCTTCGAGGGGAAGTATCGACGGGATATGCGCCGGGCGACGGTGCATGATGGGAGCAGTACGGCGTGGGGGTTGAATGACAGGCGGACGGATAAGAGGCAGGGGTTGCCGTAGATGGTCTTGTCTCCAGTTAAGTTTTGTTGGTTAGTTGTCTGTGTAGGTATATACGTATGTATGTATGCTGGATGGAGGGAGGGAGGTTCAGGCCGGGGGGTCTGATCCTGTTTATCGACATTATTAGTCTTGGGACTTCTTCTCAAGATCATGAGAACTAGGACCTCATGGGGTGTCAGTATGATGGGGAAAGCTTCAATCGGAGATGGATCATGCGTACACTTACTCCGTGCTTCCTAGGTCCGAGGTGTAAGAGAAAGCCACGAAGCAGTAGATGTTAGTGCATAGATGGCCAGGGACCATCACGGAGTTCCTTGCGACTGACTCGTCCATTCCCGCGGGAAATAGAGAGCTGGTCTCATGATAGACATTTTGTCGGCTCACCAGACAATAATTCCCGCTTATCACTGTCCTATGTAGAAAGTTGCAGGATAAAAAAAGAAGGGCAAATGCCCGTCCATATGCGCAAGGAGCAGACATTTCATTAGGTAGGTAAGCTACCTACCTACCTACCTACCTACCTACTTAGACAAGAATCATCTGCCCTTCTTCTTCTTCTTCTTATTCTTATCCCTCGGCGCAAACGCCTTCTTCGTCTCCTTCTTCACCAACCCATCCCACCGTTGTCCCACCCTTAAGGCTAACCCCTCCGTCCTCAACGCCTCCAAGAACCTGTCGTCCCGCTCCAGCGTCTTCGGATCGACACCAAACGCCCGCTCAAACACAGGCGCCAGATCGTGCGCCGCGCAGACGCGGAAATCGCCGCTTTCAACGCGCCTTTTTGTCCGGCGCTCGGGCGCTCGGTCAGAGTGTCCGTGATGAGCTGGGACAGGGACAGGGAGAGCGTGTTTCCATCTCCACTTCCATTCGCATTTGTATTGGTGATGGGAATGGGCATGCGTTTCAGCATGTCCGCTTTATCGGGGCTGAAGTACGGAGGGCCGATGTACGACGGGTCGCAGAGCTGCGCGAGAAGGGCTTCGAACGAGGAGGTGTCGCGGTAGTGTCGGAGGTCGTAGAGGAAGACGTGGATGGCGGTACCAGAGGGTGGGGGAGAGTCCGGCAGCAGCTGCAGCCGGGCCTTGGACGGTGACTGTTGGTTTTGGAGGCGTTGATATCGATGCAGATGCCATCAACTCGGTGATTTCGGCGGCGTCTGAGTTGCTGGTTTCGCGAGGCAAGCGGCCATTATGTATGGAGTGGGAGGGTTTGGAAATTTTCAGGAAGGGGCATTTTTTTTTCTGTTCAAGATAGAAATAACAATCATAATCATCTCCAATGAGGTATAAGTCTCCTTAAGATGTCCAAAACGTTAGAGCTCCCGTCCACTCCAGGCTCCCGGGGGGGGGGGGGGGGGGAACAGGACGAACCATGGATGGTTGAAAGTAGGTGGTTGAGATGGCCGCATCATTACATCTAATACTTTGTACTGTACATACATTATCTCGAACTGTGATCCTTCTCACTGCGGCAGGTGAAGAGAGAGATGCATGCAGTAATGAGTGGTAAGTCAGCAGTGTTCAAACAGACAGTAGCCATAGATTGAGATTGTAGGAAGGAACGAATGATAGATAGATAGATAGATATCATGGGGTTCTGAATCCCAGTTGATGGGTCAGAGGGAGGGATTCTGATCTTCTAGGCTGTAGAGATACACATAAATATGGACATGGCCATTTGATTCGATGAACTATCTATACACATTCATACGCCCATACGGCGCTGTCTATATCTATCTGATAGATGGCCTTTGAATCTTTGCATCCTCCGGGCTCTCGCCAGACAGACAAGGGACAAAGCCAGAACTACAGCCAACGGACACATCATCCAAGGCAATAACAATGCAGCTCATTCCCCGGAGCAAAACAAACCGATCCGATTCAATCAAAACCATAACTGAGCAATGGATCCGAATCAGAATCTGGAACGGACAGAGGGTTCATGAACATTTAACACTTATCGCAACAAGAACAGAACTAAAGTATATCTGAAATCCAACTCGATTGCCGGCTGCCTTCCCTGAAACGGAACGAAATGAGCTCGTACTGCAGTGCAGCATGGCTGTCTGGTTTTCGCCATCATGCGTGTCTATAGAAAGGAAAGAAGAGATGGAAGATACAGCACTGTATCAAGGCCTGCATTTGGATTCGAAGAAAATGTTATTTTGCTGATTGATAGCTGCCTGAATTCGTGTACTTCACTTGAACAAATTTGATTCAGAAAAACAAATGCCGTATAGAGGCCATGCTTTCTTCTTCTGTCATGTAATAAATCAATCAGTGCCGTGCTTGATTGGGCATTCTTAACTCCTTCCTGTCCAATCACTGCAACCAGACAGCCAGCTAGCTAGGAAACACCACAGATGTGTGCCTGTGCATGACTCCCTCAACGTAAAACCACCATCGACGACCGTTGAAGGTAGAACGAGAGAGCCGTAAATAGCCGGGCCGTCGAGTCCGAGACTAGAACCAGTGATACATCAGCACCTATGCTAGCAGATCCAGCTTCATTGAAAGCATGGCAGATCTGGCACTGTATATACCGTACTTATGGACTTATCATATAGATTCCTATCACAGTTAGGTAGGTACCTAGGCAAGCGCCATCTTCGGCCCATTCGGTATGCACCCGTCGCAGCACTCATGCACGCAGTTGTAGTCGTTGTGCGGCGTGCACTTGTCCCAGCAGCACTGGGCCGTGTAGCAGCCTCTGCTTAGGCAGGTTTGCAACTATTTATGTATCGCCCAGTCAGTCAGTAAAATCAATCAGTCACATCAGTCGTAACGGACGAGGGGAATGGAAAAGAAAGGAAGTAATGGGCACAATTATATATTGGGATTGTTGCATGAGATGGGATGGGAAAGATCACGTAGGTAGGTAGGTAGGTAAGAAGGCAGGCAGGCATGGTACTCACACATTCATCGTTAGCGCCCCATTTTTTGTCGAGGCGGTCGACGTTGACGTTTGCCGCCATGGCTGTCATCGCTGACAGGAAGGGCAAGGCGAGGAGAAGTGTGAAGCGCATTGTGATGATGATGATGTTGTTTAATGTTGATGTTTTTTTGTCTTGTCGGTTTAGTTCATTTTTCAAAAGAGGGAAAGAAGGACGGAAAGAAGGAAGAGAGCAAAGCAAAGAAAAAGTCGAGATATTCTTGAAGAACCCCAAATAGGTATACATACCTCCGATATCATAAACTGGAGAAGAACTTGCTGATTTGCCTCACTCGGTACACTACCAGGTATAGCTTCTACAGTCCTGCGGAGGCAGATAGATTAGTGCCCCATATATAACCTAACAACCTGTTCTAAGCCACGCATGGAGAGCACAGAAGATATATCAAATTATCTAATAGCCGAGTAGGTCATCGGATACATGAGTCGATTAGTACTGTCCAGCCACCATACATAGTTACATCAGGCACACGCGAACAAAGAAAAAGAAACGCACCGGTGAAACGGCAAACGCCACCAGACGCAGATCATTGCCCGATTTCATTTTTCCATGCAGCAGGCCGTGGCACGGTCGCCTCACACACATAATCCCTGTATGGGGTAGTAATCAGGGGTGATCAAGATAAGCAGGGGAAATAAAGAAAGACTAATAATAGCCATCGTGACCCAGTCTAATGAGGTTTTAAGCTTATACCAAGTACAGCAGTGCATGCCTCAGTAATAGATGATACCTGTCACAAAAAAACTCCAACTAGGAAGAGGTGAAATGGTCATATGCAATTCTATGGAGTGTTCCTGTACTACAAAGTAGGTTGCCAAAACTCTCATTGACAAGGGTCCCCTACCAAAGTTGCATGCCCCATTGCTTTCTCTCTATGTATTGTGCTCTGGACTGCCTTTGCCAAATTTGCTTAAAGTCTTTTTCCTATCATAGTGTCTAATAATTACCTTTCCATAGCTTCAAAAGCACGTGGGTAGAAAATAGCAATCTGCCCAGCCAATCTGGGAGATAGACGCTCGTCCAGGCCTAGGGCTTACGACTTAGGGCTAGGGCCTGAAACTAACTGTCACGCGCCTAGCCACTTCACTCCACATCATTACTATCATTCATACTGAGTCCCTGACAGTTAATGGGGTAGATCCTGGTGACTTGATATCTTAAACATCTGTTCTTTAACTTTGCATCTTCTAGTGACATTGCTATACTGCACTAACTAGAGCTCCCGATATGGTTCCCGACATGAAATCGACGTGATCCTCGGCAAGAGGATCTGAAAGATGATAACCATGCAGAGCCCTCTCCGGTACCACAAAGTCGACCTCCCAGTATTTCTCCCAGAAGACCAGGATAGTCATATACTCCTTGGCTTTTGCCAACCATGTGCAGTCTCTGGAGCATCAGTACACTCTTGATATTCAACATCAGCCTGATTTTCCAACCGCACAACCCTCTCTCCTCTCCAAAGTCCTTGACTCCCTCGCCAATGTCTGTGTATCGCAATCCCAGAAAGAGGTGGTGGTGACGGCTATTCGTCCTGATATCGCTGAAAATTCTGTCAATATCTTTATCGCCAGCAAAAACTACACTGTTCCTCGTACCACCATAGACTATGTCATCGGGATCTGGGATTTGCTGAAACCGATCTCCGCATATGTTGGAACCCTTCATCCTGAGTACTCAAGCTCAGCCCATATACCCCTCTCCGCAGCAGAGACCCCCGCATCGTTGAACTTGTTAGCCGACTTGAAGTTGAAGTCATTAAGTTCACCTTTCCAAAAATCCAGAGACGCGTCACTTCCAAACTGGATAAGTTCTGGTCCATTCCATAGATCGTCTTGACGTCCGGCACCCATTCCATCAAGTCTGGGAGTGCGTTGAATTTTTCGACAAACGCTTCATGCGCATCGACGGCGTGCTCCGCGAGAAACCCGCCGCTAACGACCACCAAACCTGGAAGGGCTTGCGCACCGTGCTCACGGAAACATTTCAAGCCGTCCAAATCTTTCTGGACGGCCGAGACAACGACAACCGGCCTTTCGAACCAAGTCGTACTGCTTCTTTCCGCGGCTACGAGTCATACCTGAAGGAACTGATATCGAGTATAGCGGACATACAGACTCTAACACGTGCGGCAATCTCGCCGCAATGCAGACGTATCTTTGAGGCCGACCCAATCATGGAGGGACTTTCAGTGGACAAGACAGAAATTGACCGGCTCCCGCGCTCACCCGAGGAATGGGAGCAAGCAACGGAACGCCCAGTCGCGTTCTTCAATAGTAATAATCACTCCACACATACCTCACGACCTCACCTCGTGATGGACCTATCCGTGATCCGTAGCGACTGTCTGGACATCGCAAGGCGTCCGGCTGTTTCCATTTCCAGCGCTCCCGTCCACTGTGAAGTGAAGCTTCTGCTCCATCTGTACAATGAGCGTCGCCAGTCCACAAACCTTCCCAGACCTCCCGCATACTCCTACGTAGGAGTACCGAAGTTTTCTTGCCTTGGCTGCTTTGCGTTTATCTCGGCCTTCAGCGAACTGTTCGGAACACGTTTCGTCACAAAGGGCACTCATAGCAGGGCCTATTGGCCTTGGGGGTTCCCGCACGATTGTCCGCAACACGAAGATCTTCGCAAGCGAGTCTACGAGAAGCTCACCGAGCACTGGGTTCCTTCTTACAGGGGTTACGTAGTGGAGAAGATTTCACTCCCTCCAGACTCCACAGCACCGTCCGGCCCGACAGATGGCGGAATTATCGATGAAGGCCCATTGGGCGAGTTCCGCGAGTTCCGTCAGAAGCGGAAAGCTGAGCGGGGAGATTAGGAAAATTGATGATGCGGTAATCTCCTTTTTTTCCCCTCAGGTGTTTGTGCGAAGTGTTCTACTGGCGTTTCTGGGCTGGTTACAATGGGACGGGCCTGGTTGTTGTCGAATGCTGGTTTGGTAAAAACAATGGTCTTCTCAAAAAGGTAAAGATACCCCGTTCATCTCATATTCTGCTGATTCCCATTGAAAAAATGCTGCATCTATGTACAATGTATAAATGTCTCCGATATTTCATTACATGACTTATCCTCCCAGTGCAGATCATGACTGTATAAATCGCAATAGATGCGGAGAAGTCGGCTCTCCGGTTGAATAGGTTATTATCGGTGCTGCATCCTTGTCTGATGGCAAGAAAAAAAGGTCTAATTCAATCTATTCAAGCCGGACTCAAACCCGAGTTCACCTTTGGCTTCTTATATCCAAGCAGCGCCCTAACATCCGCAAATAGACCCTTTGAGATATCAGCCATGGCGCGCGCGCTCTCCACCTGTGGCACCTTATTAGCTCTATCCAATACTTTTAAAGATAACAAGCCAAAGGGAATAAATCTCAAAACATACCACAGGATAAACAACGCAAATCATCACGCTCGTCCACACCCAAATGAACGACACCACGACCCACCCCGTGAAGAAAGCCTTGTTGAAGACGTACGCCATCCCGAACAAGGTAAACGGGACCAGGATCACTGCGACGAGCAGGAAGATGATGCCCGCGCCCCAGGCAAGGCGCTCGCCTTTCTTCACAAGTACCGGGTCCATCGGCTCCATTTGCTTCGATTCGAGGAAGTCGATGAGCTCGTTCCCGGTGGGGACAAATGATGCTGCTTGTTGAGAAGAAGACTTTTGGTTGGATAGAGCAGGCTTCTCATTCTCGTGTCTCTCAGCCCCGACAGAGACTGACGCTTCCTTAAAGTTGGTACGGGGTTCCTCAACTGGGCTACTACCGCCGGGCTGAGGGGACGTCCCAACGAAGATGCCTTGGATCTTGTTCGCACGTTCGATGTGCTTCGGGTCCGTGGATGTGTACTTTGATGGGAACAGATAGGTTAAAATGACCGCGGAAATGATCCCCACTCCCCAGGAGGTGATATTGCCCGCAACCGCATTAGTCGGGTCGCCCGTCGTCGCAACAGTGATAGAACCGGACCGATTCCACGTCGTGATAAACCATACGATGACACCGCAGATGAGACCGATCCACGGAGACGCGATGGCAGCGACTGTCGACATGCGGTCCCAGAGAAGAATCAGACCGACGGGCACGGAAGCGCCACCAACGATTATTCCCAAGACGGTCAGCAGCCAGGTGAGGCTGAGACCGACGACATTCAAGATGCAGCAGAAGACGGCGAGGCAGATGGTGTATACGACGATCCCATAATGACTGACTGTTACAAGTTTCGCAGAAGACGTCTTTGGACGCAAGTATGTCTTGTATACGTCGAAGGTGAGGAGCGATGACACTGCGATGAGTTCAGCCGACGTCGAGCTTGTTACAGCCATGAAGAGGAGGATTAGCATCAACACGGCACCGCCTTTACCCAGAAGTGTGATAGCTGTCGCAGGCGCTGATAGACCCGCGCTGACCTGTTCAGGGGAGAGCGGGTCGGGATAGGTAGGAAAGCGAGGATTTGAAGTCAATGCAGCGCAGCCTAAGCCCATGGCTGTAGCAAATCCAAACGGAATTCCTACAAATTATTAGCAAGAATAGGAAACAGCATTTGTGGCAGGTAGTCACATACCGTACCAGGCGAGACCGCCCAGGATATAAGCCTTCACAGAGGTCTCTGGTCTCGAGGCGATTGCACGCTGCCAGTACGCTTGATCAAGCCAGACGGTGCTGAACCCGGAAATGAGGATATCAATCGCAAAGATCAGCCCATCGACGGACCGGAAAGCCAGGTACGAGCCGTCAGTGTTCCGGTCAATTGGCATATTCTTAGACGATTCGAGGAGCAAGTCATAGAGCTTGGAAGGGCTTCCAGCGAGATCGCTCGTCGCATGAATGAGAAACCCAAAGACCAGGATCACAACAAACAATATCACCGTGTGAACATAATCGGCGATGAAGGTGGAGCGCAAGCCGCCCGCGATGACATAGGCCCCAACAACAATTGGGATCAGGAAGTTGGCGGCATAGACATTCATCCCGGACAGGGCCTCGACGACCTGCGCGCCACCAAGGACAAGACATGCACCGACCAACATGTTTGTTGCGAATCCGTTGAAGAGATATGTGATCTGGGCCGACTTCCCGTGCCGGGCGAGGACGATCTCAGGAAACGTGTGCGCGCCAGAGGCATTGGCCTTGATATTGATCGCGATGAGGGCGAAGAGGAGGATCTGGAGCGTCCCCATGGCACCATACCACATGGGCCCGCAGACGCCATACTCATAGGCGAACGTCGAGCTCGTCAGGAGGGTAGCAGACCATGTCCACGAGGAAACAATACCCGCGGAGATCAGACCGGGTTTGACCGATCGGGATGCCGTGCTGAACTCCTCGGCCTGCGCCGTCGAGAAGGCCGTATAGCGGTTCTGCAGCCAGGTGAGTCCCAGCATGAACAGGGCGAAGACTCCTCCGATGCCGATGACGATGCCGTATCCAGCCCCGGCGGGCAGGACGTGGAGTTCGTCCCCCGACATGCTCAACACGAAATATCTGTATTCCCGGGCTGTAAAGCCACGTGGTTATCGAAGCGGCCGCTACATGGATGAGCAATGGACGGCTTTATATATACTATTCGAGCCAGAGACATTGAGGGCCTGGACGACTGGCATTGACTGACGAGAACTTCCGATGCATGTTTACTCGAGGTCTTATCAGGACAACCAATGAGATAGCAAGGAATTGAGACGTTGATATCGGCCATGACGACGCGATGGACACAGCGATAAGTAGTGATGTGCAGGTGAAGATAAACGACGCTCTAAATATCAGCTAAGCCTGGAGCCAACGTCTTGTTTAAGTTAGGGCTCTTGTGGCTGGAGGATTTACCTTCCTTTTTGGGTAACACCCTCTGCGTTCCATACAACGTCAAGTGAGAATCCCAGATAACTGGAAGCAATTCGACGCTAGAATGACATGTTTTAAATAACGTTAAATCCATATTGGAGCTATTTACGCATTACTCCAAGCCACAAGCTCTTTTTATTCTCCAAGATCACTTGGCATACAGAGACCTACCTAGCAAAGCAACCTTTTCCTTATCTACCCTCAATGTGGCCACTTATAATTAGGTCTGATAGTATCGACAAGTGGTCAGCGGCCAATGATAAGCTTGTCTCAAGTACACCGCACAGAGTGGAGCAGCTCTCTATTATGGCGCTAGAGACAATAAAACAAGACCATCATAACTTCACCTTTGTAGTCGAGCAGTCATTATCTATGTCTTGTCTACAGCTGTCAATCCTCAACCGGTCGTCCAGAACTCTCTTGGGCGGGAGATAGAGAATAAAGCCCGTTGCTTCTATTCATGCCTTAACCGAATCATGTTTACCTAGGTTCCTACTTATCCTATATACCTAGGCACCTAGCATACTATTCGTTCCAATATCAAGTCAATTCCAAGCTTATTTTTATATGACCAGGGATCAACTTCCAGGCTGCATCTTTCTCATGTCCTTCTCAAAAGCTCAAAAGCATCCATCTAAGAAAAAGCCGAAATGGCACTCGCGTGCGCAGTGTCAACATCACCCAAGCCTGATGAGACGTTCGCAGCATCCGTCGGAGTGAGCTTCCCCTGGAGCGAGCCGGACAGCTGAGCAGTCAGATTCCGGAGCGACTGCAGGTTCGACAGGATAGTGCCGGTGAGGCCGGCAGAGTCAAAATCGGGTCTCTATATATGCCGTCAGCACTAACAATATAACATATGTATTCCACGAAGTATTATTATTATTGACGCAGCAATTTAAGGTCATGAGTACTCGCCTTCGAAACAATATCATCAACGGCCGATGTAATGTTCGGCTGGAGATCGTTCAGCGCGCTGGTCACATCCGCGCTGTCACCGTCGCTGAACGCGTCTGAGGCGTCCGTGTCGCTGATCGCTCGGACCAGGCCGTCCTCAACGGCGCTTTCGGCGTCGGAGACGGGGATGGAGTTGGCGATGTTTCCATCGAAGCTCCGGACGAGGGAGCCGAGAGTCTGAAAGTCAGTGCCGAGGAGACCGAGATCTGAAAGGACCGTTGGGGGGTCACGCTTTGTCAGGGGCGAGCCGATGACGAGCCCGACGCCGAGGCTGGCGAGCAGGACAGTCGTCAATTGCTTGGTGAATACCATCTTGGTGGATAAGAAAAAGAGGCAACTGAAATTCTACAGAAAGGGATACGATGCGACGTGTCGTGGTGTGCAACAGCGGGATTGAATAGCATTAATGGGCAATGCCGAAGCTTTTGATCGTCTTCAGATATGACGTATGTTGTTGATTTCCAACGCCACCTCGACGCAAAATGGGAGGCAAATGGCCTGCTCTAACAGACAGCAGAATGGCATCATCGACAGATCCGAATCCCAGTTGACTGCTACCTGGAATAAAATGTCCGCGGGCTTGATGTTCCGTTGAGATGTCAGTATCTCGGCGCTGGAAAGCGTAATGGCAGAATGATGCGTTCGGCATATCTCACCACCATCCATGTCGACAACGCAACGTTCTTGACCTTAATCCCCGGTAATTAATCAATGTTAATCAATGTGCTTACTTTTTAGAAAAAATCACATAACGGTTGTGATTCTGGAGAATCATATGCAAAATGAGCACTCTCCAGGTTTCTTCTCGAGGAGAGACCTTGAGCATGCTCGAGAATTATTGTGTGAGCTCGTCATCCTGCAAGCATCGCAGCCGCGTTTCCATGTCCAGAAAGCGGAGTGAAGGTCAATTTGAGGAACAAATCCAGTGACGAATGTCGTTTACACCTCTCCTCATGGGGTAAGGTATCAAAAACACACCTCATGATCCAAGTGAATGGGGATTGGCGGAAAAGTAGAGATTGCCAATTGAGTTGCAGCCAATAAGGTTATTATCTGTAGTCCGAAGAAGCTTTGTAAGCATTATTAGGCCTGGGCCAGTCCTTTAGATCCGAATGGGGAGGTGGTCATCCGTAACCTTGTCCTCTAATAATAATACTGATGCCAGATCTAAGTAACATTGTAGGCCCTGACAAGACAGGAGTCCCGGCCTCCCACACAGCGCAGGAAACATTTGGTATCGAAATCGTAGCGCATTGTTTCCAAAAGAACCACATCGACTCTCATGTGATCGTCTAAAGGTTTATTCATATGCCTCATTCGTATTCTCGGATATCAAAAAGTCCCCTGCACAGCCTAGGCAGGCAGATTGTATATATATATATATATATTAGTCTCTGTCTGTTCCTTCTTCCTGTCATCAAGAGAGAAAAAAAAACCATGCCAACCAAGATATATAGTGTAACAGTGACTGCTAACCGGAGATGTCATGCCATCCTTCTGTGATCAAACGGTATTTATTCTGATCCATCAATTGCAAATCCTGAAATCGACACAAAGATCCCCCCGTCCATACTGATCCGACGTCTCGGTCGATTGCACCTAGCTGTTTATTAGGGCCTCACTGTTTATCTAGGTGGATTCGTCCGAGACATTTATCACTTCAGATCCGGGCATGCGTTCCAGACTTATGGACGGGGGATTATGTACGTATCACAGAAGCAACTATCCAGAGTGTGAGCAGGATGGTAGTGGACCTTAAGCCGCCTTCTTGTCGGGATTCTTGACAGGTGTTAGCATGCTCAGCATTCATTACCCTTCCCACCCAGGTTTCTTCTTTTCTCATGCACAAAAATAACTGCTATTAACAATGAGACGGTTAGCCGGCTGCCCAAAACGGCTACACCTGACGCTGTTTTGAGCATCCTGCTAACCGTCTCGGTCTTGCTATCACGTGCAACAAAGCCCACGGCCGACCATCCTTAACTCCACGTTGGCCACGCCGTGTTCTGTACCTGACGGCTCGTTCCTGGTTACGACTCATGATGCTGCCGCAGGGCTCGTTCCTCACTCAACCATCTCATCACTCCTCTGAGGAGGGGAGCCGTTTTGAGCTCCCCTCCTCGACTGCCCCCGTTCGATGCGATTCTATAAATTCTGTGATGACCATGGTATCCTCCAACTCATCTCCCCTCACTTCAGAACGACTATCATACATCACCTGCACCCATCTCAATCATTCTAGCCGATTTGCGGACCCTGAGGTCTCCCTTTTCCATTCTGTTGTATCCTACCTGGTCCTCACTCTCCCTTGCTGTGCTCCTCTCTCCGAAACTCCCTCTCACCATGCATCACCGTTCCCAGCTCGATCAATCCGATGACTCCTCTGACAGTGAGTCGGAGCCGGACGGTGACGACTTTGATGATGATTCCGATGATGACTCGCTCTGCAACGACGAAGAACAACGCCCGCCGGAATACTACCTGGCAGAGGCTGAATGTCTTGATGTCTCCCAGCTCCGACAAGAGCGGTACAGTCCCAAGACTCAGGAGAAGCTGGACGAGACCAGGGACTGTTGGGACCAGACAGAAACCCACTCCCCGTGTCATACGCCATGGGGCTAACAGATGGTATGTCTGGCAGATTTTGCCGGGGCGGACGCCTTAATCCAGTTGAGCGCTTCCTCTGGCTCTCTGATACGGAGGAGACAGTCCGGTATCTAAAAGCCTTTTTCAGCTGGCGTTGCGATCAACGGCGGGGGAAAAAATGGACGCCATACTCCTGGAATCAGGTATAAGAGCTCATTGGAGACATTCTGGAAGTGTTGGCATCTGGTCTACAAACGAGAAGTGGGCCACGGGCTTACAAAGGAGACCATTATCAAGATAGAAGATGTGACCAGCAGACCTGTTTCACCTACAACTTGGGACTCCATGGCTGATGATCTCTAGGTGCTATCGATCGTTGCCAAAGAAAAGAATCTCTGCTTCGGGCGCCGACCGAAAGCGACGATGTACATTGAAGACGTGGCCGAGTTTGCCCGGGTCCTCCTGACGACCACTGACATTTACATGTGGCTGGCCCCGGATCGAGCTGCTTCTCTTTTGCCAGCTGGCCTCTATCACTGGTAGTCGTCCCCAGTCACTTCTAGACCTTCGCTATCGACACCTCCAATTGAACCTGATCCGTGATCCAGATGGAGGGCGCCCTCGACTGTTCATTTACCTGACGCCGGAGTTTACTAAAACATTTCTGGGTAAGAAGGAGCCGTACGTTTCCCCTCCTCTTCCTCTCTTTCTTTCGCTTCCCTCTCTACTTCCTGTGCCTGCTATCAGTATTAGGAAAGAGGCAGGAGAAGATGTCTCCTGTGCGAAAACGAGGCCAATCATACTAAATAGGAATACATTTCCCATTCCTGAGATTATCTATGATCCAACTTTAGCCCTCAGCCCTCATGTCTTCCTTCTAGGCATGCTATTCCGGATTGGAGCCTTTAAGAATATATCCCAGGATGGCCCAACAGTGAACTGCCCAGAAAATCTGTACAATCTTGGCATTCTGAATGGGCTCAACCAGCAGGAATTGAAGTTAAAGGATGAGATCTTAGATCAATTCGTGTTCTGCCAGGCGATTCGGGAAGCGGATGGGGTTCGAATCGCTCTGGACCAACAACTGTCTTCGGCAACTCTGCGATACCGGATGAAACGGGGAGGTGAGATCACCGGCTTTGAACAAGTCACCAAGCCGTACGGCCTTCGATACGGAGCGGCTAAGGCATTCAATGACAGCCGTAAGCAATCCCCTCTTTCCCTGTTCCCCCTCCCCCCGAATTCATTTTCACTAGTGTCAGTCTTTTTAACGGGGGTCTGATCGGGCAGCGGACGTGACGAACGAGCTTCAAAATGTGATGCTGCAACATGCCAACATCAACACTTTCGTTCGGCACTATAGCGTAGGTATCCACGTCAATGCACAGGAATTGTCCGTGGGCTTCCACAAGAAAAGCGATTGATGCGTTTTGCATGTTCGATGAGTCGGTCAATTGATCCCCGGCGTCCATATAAGTTGGCCACAGAAGACTCCAATGCCATCAACAAGCTCCCTCGCGTGTGTGCCTTGCAGGAACTGGTTCAGAAACGGAAGCAAGCTCGAAATCTGTGCTTTGGGAAGCAAAAAAAAGTACGAACGCGCGGACCAGAAATATCGGCGTGCCCTCCGTGAACTGCGAAACGAGAAGCAGCGGCAACGCAACCGCCAAGTGCGGGAGAATCTGGAGCGGTATAAGAATGAGCAGCCGGTGATCGACAGCGAACGGCAGCTCGCTGGAAAGGTGGTGGATGAGGAGGTGATCGGGGCTTTGCAGCAAACGGGGTATATGACACCGCAGCATATGATGCTGATCGACACCATTCTGACCATGCCGGGCGCCACGATCGAAGCTGAATATAGCCGCCCGATTGCAGCGATCAATGCGGTGATTGCGTTTTGTGATGTGGAAGAGGGCGCGCCGTTACGGCCCATCCAGTCTCGGAAGCGTCCCACCACCGATGCTGTTCATCCACCCATGCAAAAAGGCAAGAGTGCTCCCAGGAGGATGCGGATGTGGTCACTCTCCACCAGGCTATCGCATCGGTTCAGATAAGCTCACCAGGCCAACGACCGATGATCTGCTTCCTCTGTGTTGCGAACCCTGGACTGCCGATGGAGAAGCGAACCAGGAAATACAGTACGCCGGGGTCCCTAAGTAGACATGTTCGGCAAACACATGTGAGGCCTCGTTGGCCAGAAGGCAGGACAATCAAATGCAATATCTGCCGTGTGGAACTAGAGAACAAAAGGCATCTGATGCATCATGCGGAATGTCTCTTGGACCATCTCTCTCCCCATCTTGATCTGCATCGCGATCCATCTTTTTCTCTGTCCAGAGACCCTCTTCCGCCCGTGTGCCCTGACCGCGTCGAGGCCCTGACCTCCTGTCCAGCCTGGCAGCATTTCCTCCGCCGTTCACCTCCACCGTCAAGAAGCTCTCCGGACCTGCAACGTCTGTCATTCGATTCCGACACATAAAGAGATTGTGAATTGCGGTCGGGAGGGGGCAATTTGTCTCTCAAAAGCGGGTGCAACCGTCACATTCTTCCGCTTTGGCTCTCGTCTCGGCCAAGACCTTGTACCCGTCTGACACTTTTGTGTCCTCTTCTTCCCTCGATCCTCCTCCTCCTCCTCTCCGACACCACCACGCTGGATTCCTCATCGGCTCCCGATCCCTCGACGGGCTCGCACCGGCGACGGCGCTCCTCGGTCAATCTCCCAACCCTCCGCCTGCAACAGTCGTCGCCTGCGCGTGAGATCGAGGGCACTTCGTCGGGCCTGTCCGCGGGTACCTTCGCCCGCGCTCCGCTGCCCGCCATTCCAGGAACCCCCTCCCGCGCAGTCAACGGCGACGAGGACCCCTCCTCAATCAACCTAGTCGTCCCGCAAGACTGCGCCGGCTTCAACCTAGGCTCCTTCTTCGTCCGCCGCTTGAAACTCTGACACGCATGCAACTGATGTACATCACATGTTCTCAATGGTAAGTTAGTAGTACTGACTTCACCTGTCTGTCTTGCAGCACAAGCACCATACTTCAAGAGCAGACTGGTAGCATCTTCATAGCCATGCTGAATGGCATAGTCCAATGGCGTCTTATCCATATCATTTCGAGCATTGATGTCCGCTCCAGCTTCGACAAGTCGCTGAAGAATGGTCGTGTTATTTCCAACTACAGCAAAGTGCATTGCAGTGAAGCCGTCTTCGGTCTTGGTTTCAAGATCAACCAGGTGTCGTTGCACGATCATGTCAATGATGTTCACTGCGTTATATAGAGCAGCTAGGTGAATGATTGACAACCCATTTTTATCGAAGGCATCAAGGTCCGCTCCAAGGGACACTAATGTCTTGAACGCTGCCGCCTTGTCTCTGTCAACTGTGCAATGGATAGGAATGCGATGGTGGTACCCGCTGCCGTTTGGATCCATGCCGTAGTGGACCAGTTCACGTATGGTGGCCGAGTGCCCCGCTTCAGCAGCGCAATGAAGAGCATCGCCGTACCAGTTTGGCAGGTATGGGTTCGCACCTCTCTGCAAGAGGTGCCTCACGATCGAGACATGTCCGCGGGAAGCTGCCTTGATGATTGGGGTCGTGCCCATCTTTGTGGCGGCATCTACCGAGAGAAATCCCCGATCAAGCAACTGGTACAGAATGCTTCCAAGACCGAAATGGCAGGCGACATGAAGGGCAGTCGTGCTATAGCATTCCTCCGGCGTCCAGTATATTTCTTTGTAGTTCTTTTGAAATCGCAAGATTTGGTTCCAGCATGCTAATGCTCTATGATGAGAAAGAAATGTGACTGTGAGTTGCTGGATAGCAGAGTCTGTCTCTGACTTCTGTGCGTGGACACCCCAGTATTCCGCCGCGTACGAGACAAGAGGATTGTTTTCGATAAGCGAGTTGATCGCATCTTTGTCCCGGCGTGGACCCTTCGTGAAGGGCTCGCAAAGCAGATACGTTAGACAAGCTGCCGCCAGGCGAGCATCTGCATGATGAAACAGCTCTCCGCTATGTTCCGCCAAGTACTCTTGAATTGCATAATGGACAAGGCGAACGCTCGTGGTGGCCGGATCAATGGTTACAAGACCTTGGCAGCATTCCACGATGACCTTGTGTGAAGGACGATGTTTTGGACTCATCGCCGCTCGGTCAAGTTTGACGGCCAAGGCGTCGCTCAATTCAGACACCGTTAGGGCACGCTTTGCGTGGCATATCCACATGAGAGCACTCATACCAAGCCCCTTGCGAGCTTCTGGAAGTCGCTGGATGCGGGTGATGGTCTCTTCGAAAGCACCAGAAAGGTTTTGTGGCAAAGAAACAAGTGCGTCTTCCATGTCACCGGTAGTGGGCTGGTTGAGCACAGAGCGAAGAAGGAGAATGGGGAGAAGAAACCTGCAATGGTTGGCTTCGTTTCTATAACTAACTAAACATTGGATGTCAAGCAAAAGGGTTTTACTCACATTCCTTGTGCCTTGTTGACGACTGTCTCGACTATCCTGGCGGCGAATGTTTCGTCCACAATATCATCAACGTCAGCATACTTCAGTTCATGATACATGTATCTTTTAAGATCAGATTCGTGAGCTCCAACTTCAATCTGCGCATATGCGTGGAAAGCTGCATGGATATCCCGGAGGTGTGGACGACTGGTAACGCAGATATGCACTCCCTGAATCTGCCTTACCCGATCTAAGAAACCAAGAAAGGCTTTTCGGTGCCTCGACTCGCCGTACTCGTCCAGAGCATCGATAATAATGTAGGTGCGTGGAATGCTTCCAGTGATATCAAAGATGATTTTCTCAAGCTCATGTAGCGGCAGTGAAGATCCAGAGCCACTGAACTTGTCATATGCATCTGTAACGCATTTGGGAAGTTCTGGCAGTGCTTCCGTGATTTGTCTGAGAATGCTTAGCAGTGTATCACTGATCGTCTGACGGTGTTGCTCCTGGTAATCAAAGTAGAAGAAGGCAACCGGAGACTCAGGACCGGCCCGTGAGTTCTTCAGGTCATCAATAATTATTGACCTTGGCGATGTCAGCTCTTGCATGACAATAAAAAAGCAGCACCACGTACGTTAGAACTGTCTTGCCAGAACCTTGAATTCCATGGCACCAAAGGACGTTGGTTGCAGCAATGTCGTCTCTCCATCGCACATACTCCGGTCGCTCTAGCAGCCAGATACCTGTGCCCTCGATTCGAGCTGAGCGGACAGCATGGTGCTTCTGGTCATGACCTCGGTTTGAGAGCCAGTTGAGAATTTCTTCTCGCCGTTTTGCGTTGCGGTCATCTAGAATGATGCGTGCTTGATCCTTGACGGCTTCCTGAAGTTGCACCGTCTGATCTTCTAGGTTTTGCAATGCTCTAAAACTCTCCAGCTGCCGCTCCAAAATCTGCAGAACGTCGTGTGAAGTACGTGAGAGAAGGGAGCGTCCGTCGACTGATAATGAAAATTGAATGCATTGCCCGAACGCTCGAAGCTCTTGCATTGTATTTTGATGTTCTTTCTCATTGAGGGGCCATAGATATTGACGAGTCCGGCTCTCACCCACTCTGGCCAGCTTCATAGACAATGTCTTCAACCTAGTCTCACAAGACAACATGCATGATCGAAGCACTGAGTTTTCCTGGAAGACCACGCCTGTTGTGGAGCTGTGGTTGATAAACTGATCGAGACTCGAAAGGGTGGATTGCAACATTTCAAGCTCGGTGATCAGCGCTGCTATCGATGTCTTTGCATTTTTCGCTCCGGCCAAATAATTCTTTACCGCTGAAACTGTCGTTGCAACTAAGCCCGCCAGACCCGCGATGCCCACTGAGAGGGAGAAGGGATCCATCTTTACAGCATGTTCGACTAGATCAGAGCATTGGTAATTTCGGTAAATCTACCTTGTGGGGGGAAGTGGCATATATAGGGAACCATTTTATTGCGCTCAGCCTCGTCTTTAGGTATTGGGCGCAAGCTGGACGAGGGGGCCTGTGACAACTAGCAACGTGGCTCTCTTCCTGTGTTGCTCGGATAAAGTGAGAAAGCTAAAGCGTAAGCCTTGAAGCAGAGTGAGCTGATCACTTGCCGTTCGAGTGATAGGGTAGGATCGCCCAAGGCGGAGCTGCTCAGAGCCTGTGATCCTTTAGTGAAATGCAGGACAATCAGCCCTCCTGTGCAGCTAACACAGCCACCGCCTCAAGCTCAGCCTTGCCATCTCATCAGGGGTGCTTGTGAAACCTTTGTAAGTCATTATCTGCCTGTTGTGACGGCGCGGCAGACCACCTAGGTGGTAAGGTAGGCGGTGCTGGGCGGTCCTACTCGCCTACATACATCACGCTACACGAAGCCCTGCAATTTCTTTCCTTTCTTTCCCCTCATGCTTTCGATTCTGTATGACAAGCTACCATAGTTTTAGCTAATAATACT
>Ga0008109_10000410_pt1 | contig 26989 bp, 33 predicted proteins | sample HigsolmetaGSP18D_FD_59306 | JGI IMG/M metagenome (GOLD analysis project Ga0008109, IMG submission 59306) | High solid enriched microbial communities from the Joint BioEnergy Institute, USA - SP1-8-D | ecosystem: Engineered > Bioreactor > SSF (Solid state fermentation) > Aerobic > Biomass ...
TTTTTTTTTTTTTTTTTTTTTTTTTTTTTTGTGGTGCTGTCCCTTTGCCTCGCAGCTTTTACTGATTTCGAACTGCAGTGTGACCAGGTGAAACCAGTGTGTTCCCAGTGTATCAGGGCCAACCGCATCTGTCCTGGGTATCGTGATCAACTATCCCTTTTATTCCGGGACGAGAGCCAAGAGGTTATCCGTAAGGCCAGAGCTGCAAGCTCATCTGGTAAGCAGACCAGAGGCACACGGAGAAGACAACATGCGAGGAATGATGCAAAAGAACCCGCGACAGGCGATTTCTCCTCAGATGGCAGTGACCGGCGGCAGCTGCGGTATAGTCCGCTTGTGGAACAGCCCGTCTCGACCTCTGCCAAGGATCAAGCCACGTGCTTGTTCTTCAGGAACTTTGGATGGATGGGCGCCTCTTTCTTAGCTCGAGCCGATTCACGTTACTCACACTCACAGACGGTAGAAGCCCCAGTCAGTAACAAGGCCATGCTGGCGAGCATTGCTGCTGTCGGGATGGCTGCGCTCGCCGGAATCAAGAACTCTCCACCCTTGAGACTAGCCGCGAGGAGCGAGTATGTACAAGCTTTACGGTATACAAACGCCGCTCTTTCAGACCCAACCCAGGCCACATCAGATGCGACGCTCACCTCTGTATCTCTGCTCGCGATATTTGAAGTAAGAGGTACCTAGCTCTCCTCAGCGGTTCGAGGCTGACTGCAACCCGAGGTCTTCACTTCTAGAGTTCCCCAAAGCATAGAAAACTGGACCAAGCACGTCCACGGTGCAACTACGCTCCTTGAACTTCGTGGACTACGCCAGCTTGAGAGTGATATCGGACTTCTCTTGTTCACCCAACTGAGAAATAAAATAGTCGTTCACTCATTCCCAGATCATCTGTTAAACTTGGCTAACAATTCGGTAGCTTATCAGCTGTCTCCAAAGACAAGCCCACGTCCCTCCTACAATTGCCGAATTCTCCAAGATAGTAGCATCAATGCGGTCAGACGCGTATCGTCATGCCGACACGCTAGTAGAAATACTTATCAAGTTAAATAATCTACGTGCGGATATTAACTCCAAAGTTATCGTCGATAATGTTGAAATTCTCTCCGCGGCTCAGGCCATCGAATCGGAACTGAAGGCATGGGTAGTCAGCCTTCCGCAAGAATGGGCTTATTGTACTGTTAAGGTGACAGAAGGAAACTTCGTCCGGGCGACTGGTCAAGAGGGATTATACCCGTACAACAGTCGCTATCATCTCTACACTGATTTATATATAAGCCATGCCTGGAATCACTACCGCGCTGCCGCCATCCTTGTGAACGAGATCATCGTGGTTCAGTTATACCGCCTGTCTACCGAGTCCGTTACGCTATCATTCTCCAGCGAATTCCGAGTTCGCTGCCACGGCATTCGAGCCATTCAGCAACAATTGGCAGCAGATATATGTTACAGTGTACCATACCACCTAGGCCTCGGCGATACGGAGGGCATGCAAATATCGAGATCTATAAGTTCTGTTGGTGGCTTCCTCCTCCTCTGGCCGCTGTTCCTGGCCGGATCTGTTTACGGATCTTCACACCCGCTCCGCAAATGGACTATCGATTGTTATAAACTGATCGGGCGCACTCTTGGGATTGATCAGGCACTGGCACTGGCTGATATGCTAAACGGAACGCAGGAGTATGAGAGTCTGGATATCGTCGAACAGAGCGCTATCAGTGGGGCAAAAGTGACAGAAGTGGTTGACGCTTCAGCAGACTTGACTGGGATATAATATGTCATGGTGCAGTCAAGCTTCACGCTTTTAATTTTTGGGTCTTGAAGTGCCTTTCCATCACTTGCTGTAATTCAATATCTCGGCTGGGATGCCATATTCCGAAAATGTGTGGGAGTCTTGCGCGCGCTATATCACGGCTATACAAATTGATGATACACATACAAATACAATGTACAGTGCAATACGTGCATACCTAGGTGCATACCTCCACGTCTGCCTTTCTGGCTATTTTCAATGTTCGCCCTCAGCCTCCGTTCTAGACCGGAAAGCAGTACAAGAGTGACTAAAACGCATCATATGAAATTTAGCTCAAGTCCTAACATCACTGTCAGGCTGAGATCGGAAGGCAGTGCATTTCCCACTGACTGGCGGACAGGGGAGCAAATGCCCTTTTTGTTGCATACATCCTGTAGAATGCATTCCGACTTGGATCAAGGAGGGAATCATCAGGAAGACAACATGTAGTACTGACCCAGTTTCGTGGGAACACGCACATTGTTTATGAGCACCCCAAATAATTCCGATTCGATTCTGCGCTCCGACAGATGAAAACCATTCAGTGAGTGGTACAGGATATGCAAAGCATAATGCATGGCTAGATGCGGCGTGCACCGTAAGCCTCTGGGGCTGTGCCCACCCCTGCATCGTGAATGATCGCAAGGCAGAACTTGACTTTGGAACAATTCACCTATCCTAGGATGGAATGATATCATTCACAAGCACGGCATATTATTTGTGCCCGTTGGTTCCATGGATATTCGAGAGATGTTCCCGAAGAAAAGGTTGTCACGCAGCCAAAAGTTCTGCCCTGCAAGGCAACTTCATGTTGAATTCTTGACCTACATGTGATATCAATACTGCGTCTGGTCAGAGACTATTGAATGTGTAGTAGGTATGTATGTATGAATGCTGGATGGATGAAGGATGCCCAGGAATTGTAGGGGTCTGGATAGACAATGTCTCCCCCCTGTCAGTCAGCCTGGATGACAACAAGCTCCGCAGTGTTGGTTCATCAATTGTGCGTATAAAGATGTCGACAAATACCGCCTGATGGTGGTCTTTGTTTGATACCTCTTCTGGAGGCAAACAACCCTCATAACTCTCTTCTTTGTTGATTCTTCCCGCCGGGTTCACCTGATGCAACATTTGGAAGTTCCATCAAGTTTTTTTCTGCAATTCCGTCTTCTATTAACAGGGGAACCTTCCGTCACTACCTAGAGACCTAGACAGATTTCCTGGACGTTCATATTTTAGGCAGGAAATTCACCCGAGGTCCTCTCACTCGTTACTTTATTCCTACAGATATTACACAACACGATTACACAGCACGCACAACCATCCAACATGTCTCTGCCTTTTGGCCTAGGAAAGGGGAAGAAGTCCCCAAAGCTTCTCTCCGGGAACAGCAGCTCGCTCAGAAACCTGTTCTCATCCAAGAGATCGCCCGTTCACTCTCCAACTCCAGACTCTGACCACTACAATGTGGGAAACGACCATTCAAGTACACGACGCTCTGATATGGGCTTTTCCCGCAACCCTTTTCGAAGTCTTGGAAGCCAGGACCAGAGCGACAGCCTCTGGGCGCCCCCGCCTTACTCTGAAGCTCCTCCTCCTCCTCCAGCGCCAGCCGCGTCTTCCTCTGCCAATCAGTCGCGCTCCAGCGGCGATTCGCCCTACGCCTTCCTCGCAGAATTCGACACCGTCTTCGTGGTCGACGATAGCCTGAGCATGGAGGGACCGCGGTGGAAGGAGGCCGAAGACGCGATCGCCGCCATCACGCCCATCTGCGTCCAGTACGACCCCGACGGCATCGACATCTACTTTCTGAACCATCGAAGCCGCTACGGCGATTCCGGGGCCTACACGAACGTCACCACGGCCGCGGCCGTCCAGGAGATCTTCCGGAGCGTCCGCCCGTCCGGCTGCACGCCCTTCGGGAAGCGCCTGCACCAGATCCTGCGGCCCTACCTGCAACGCGTCGAGGCCATGGCCGCCGCGACAGATGAAGACGGCGAGCTCCGCGACCCGCCCCTCGCCGTGCGCCCGCTCAACATCATCGCCATCACGGACGGTGAGTTCTCCGACGACGCGGAGAGCGTCATCGTGGCTGCCGCCAAGCGGCTCGACAGCGACAGGTGCAAGGCCGTCCCCTGGCAGGTCGGGATCCAGTTCTTCCAGATCGGCAACGACGAGGACGCCCGGCAGTTCCTGCAGGAGCTGGACGACGGGCTCGCGGCGAAGGTGCGGGACCATAACCTGCGGGATATCGTCGACACGGTGCCGTGGAGGGGGGAGTCGGGACAGACGTTGACCGGGGAGGGGATCCTAAAGGTGGTGCTGGGGGCGGTGCATAAGAGGTATGATAAGCGCGAGGCGGTCCATGGGTGATTTAACTTGAAGTAGCGCGGTCAGGTGGACTTCTTGGTACTTTTCTTTTTCTTTATTTCTTCCCAGATTGGTGATATGCTCACCACGGCCTTTTTTTTTCCACTTTGGGCAGGGCAGGTCCCGAGGGCGGCTCGACAGCACGGTAGTTATTCTTCAAGTACAGGAACTGGATTTCCTTTTTCTGGCCAGAACGAGAATGTCCTCTTTCTCCTTTCTCCCTTCTTGCGAGACTGAAATACGCTTTCTTTCTCTCTTGCTCGAGTCTATTTCCCTGTTTTCCTATGTCAGAAGTATTCTCCACGGCGTACTGGAGAATGCAATCGAATTCGTAATTGCGTAACGACATACAACCTAGAGCTTTATCCTTGTCACAAGGGACCAGGTTAGTGTAAGCAGCAACTGCCTGGAATAAAGCAGACGCAAAGAACGCAGAGAGAGAGAGAGAAGGCGTATAGGGTATATATATATATATCAGCAAAACAATCTGCCTCTCACGCTTCTTTCCCAGCAGCCTTCTCCAGCTGCAACTGCATCCACTCCCGGTGCGTCGTCGGCTTCCTCCCGATCAGCCACTCCAGCACGTTCGGGTTCCCGATCAGCCCGCGGTGGTTGTAGAACAGCAGCATGCGCTGCGCCGCGTCCACCGTCCGCTGGTTGATCTCCTCGACCTCCTCCCCGCCGAACAGCACCTTCAGGAGCGCGCGCACCGCCTCGTCCAGCGGCCGCGTCTCGATCCGGATCTCCCGCCCCAGCAGCTCGCTCGCGATCGCGACGACCTCCGTGTATGACACCGGCCGCGCCGTCGAGACCAGCGGGTACTGCACGTAGAAGTGCCGCTCGCGCTGGTCGAGCACGACGGCGGCCGCTTCAGCCAGATCACGCAGGGCGAGGAAGGAGAAGGGGATGGTCGGGTTGAAGTTTGCCGTGTAGACGAGCTGCTCCTGGCCCTGCTGCTTCTGCGCCAGGAGCGCGGCGAAGGGGAACATGTCCATGAAATGGGTCGGCTGGAGGATGGTGTACGGCAGGCCGTGACTCCATCAGGTACTCCTCGACGTAGCGCTTGCAGTCGTGGTTGAGCATCTTGCGCAGCTGCGTGTTCAGCACGGATGAGTAGACAAAGTGTTTCACTCCGGGCCCAGATCCTCGACCACGTTGTAGCCCGATCTCCGTCTCGTGCGGGTGGAAGGACGGCCCGACGTGGTACACGGCCGTCGCGCCCGCCGGCTGCGCCAGGTCCGCCCGCACCACCTCCGCGTCCGGGTACTGCTGCTTTGAGGCGCGCCTCGGACGCGGCCGAGTGCACGGCCAGCCGCAGGCGCTTCCAGCCGGCGCGCTGCAGGAGCGGCATCAGGTGCGCGCCCTGCTTGCCGCTGGCGCCGGTGACGAGGAGGAGGTCGTGGTCGCGGTCGGCGGGCATGGGAGGTGGTCTGGACTGTACAGCAGGTCGTTGGTGTTTTGGTTCGGAGGTGGACTATGTATGTACGGTGCGTGTACCGCACCTGCTCAGTGTTTCAAGTCGCGAGGTGGATGGTTCGGTTTGGAATTATCATTATCTGGGGTCCCGCTCTATCGGGCTGATGAATTATCGACCGTGGGAGATTTCAAAGTTCCAACAATCCGTCAGCTGCAAGATCCTTGCATCGTGGGCATGTTGGTGATCTTTAATCAATTGCAAGGCGGGGTAGACTCTGACGTCACGGGACCAGGTTCAGGCCCCCCCGCGCCGGTCAAGGTCGGAGTCAAGACTGTAGCACGATCGAATGCAGTCCGTAGGTGTCTTTGGGAGTTCCGCGTTGGGGACTACCGTGGATTATTATGTCCACTCGATCGCCGGTTCTGAGCAGCCTGGAGTTCATATTGTTGTGGGGGCCTGGGAGGGGCAGGGCTGAAGGAAAGATTGGATGAACTAAAACAGCTTTTCTTTTTCCGTCCTGTTTCGGTTGTGCTAGGGAGTGTAGAAAGATACCGGTTAAAAAAGAAAAGAACGTATGCCTCGAAGAATTTGCTATTTCTCGCTGCCCTGTCTATCGAATCCGGCGGGGTCGCCCAGTCCGGCATGTCCGGGCTCCGGCCGGATGTGGAAGCGGGCTGGTGGGACACACGCACCCCTTTTTACTATTGCAGTGCACGTACCGTGGACATCCTACCGGCGTCGTGCTAGGAAGTCAGGGAGGGAAAAGGGGACGCTGGGGAGACTGGATAGGATGTCTCCGATGATTGAGAACTTCAGCAGGAAACTTGACGATCGCTGAGAGGGGCTCGAGGGCGGTGCTCGTTCCCTCCCGCGCGGCGCTCCGGGAGACGAGCCGGGAAGACAGCCACGGGCATCGTGTTCGTCCTCTTCCGGCTGCCTGGGACGCTGATTCGACTGCCCCTGGCGACAGTGCGCGATCGTCGAGTCCGGGGCTGTGTCTATCGGGCTAACGAGAGATCCAGCATCCGGGGATCAGCGTCGAACCCGATTGGGAATCTCGAGGTTGTCCAGGGGCGGGCTGCCCGGAGCAAAACTCACGCAGGCCTCGTCGCAGACAGCCAGCACGTCCACGTTCTCGAGTCTGCCCTGCCAGAACGTCCTGCGGCCACAGAACCCCTGGCCAGGGCGTCGTCCGGAGCGTCGAGGGCGACGCGCAGGGCTGATGCAGACGAGGGCTGCTCCACCCGATCTGGAGATCCTGTTCGCTGTGATTTGCGGAGGCTTCGGTCCCTGGCGCCGTCTGCTGCAATCATCATCTCAAATCGCCATGGCTCCGGCCCGCCCTCGATCTGCTCTCATCGGCGCATCCAGCCTGAGAGACTTTCGGGTCCCGCCCCGCTGAGACTTGGGACGGGCCCGCGGCGGGTATTATTTCCTGCCCGCCCTCCTCCAGGTCCTCCGAGAGAGATGCTTCTGGACCATCGCCCCCCTCATACTCCTTCGTGAAACCCGTGGCCTGAAGATTCTGCCCTGCCTTGTCGGCTGCCTCAGTAGCCGCCGTCCAGATCCGCATCCAATCCCGTTCGCTGACGGAGCACGGCGCAGAAGGGGAACGGACGCCTGGCTCCCCTCAGCAAGCGCCGACGTCCCAGAGCATAAACTTCACCGACGCAGCTCACAGCGCTTCGAGCTTGCTGTATACCAGCATCATTGGTCCCCGCCGCCTCGGGCACCGCGCTCACCCAGACACGTCCAGACTTTTAACCCTGCGGCGCGGCTGCTGAAGCATCGAACTCGCAACAGCCGTCTTGCCTCGGCATCTGAATGCGTGATGGCGCAGTTGTTGCGGTGGATCTGACCTCCTACTAACCGGTATATCGCGCCGTTAGCTCTGCGCGACGTGGGTGGTGAACAGTGAGAAGACTCCAGACCCGTTGGAAGAGCAGACCCTCCTTGGGCGCCCGTGGTGGTTTATCTTGTATTAATAGCAACAACTTCTCTGACACCGAATAAACCGTTCCCAAGCTGGGCCTTGGACCATTGACCGTTCTGATATAAGAGGAGGTGGTGATTCGCCTTGACCAGCGTGGCCTGGTTGATATCGATCCTTGCTTGATCTCGTGCACAGTGGCCGCGCCGTCGCATTCGTTCCCGGGTTAGGAATTTATTTTATCTGATACTGGCGTTCTCTGCTCTACATATTTCGTCTCTCCTTGCATCGTTTCGTCACAATAGTCACTCGGAACAATCCTGCCAACATGACCTCCACCACGTTGATGACATTTCTGCTGTGAGTTTCCCCGTGAAGCGGATATAACGAAAGTCAACTGACCGCTTGCGGATAGTCGCACTTCCCCCGACGTTAGATCGGTGCAGCTGCTGGGATCATGGGACAATTTCACGCGACCGTACCCGATGGAGAAGGACAGTCGGGTTGGTGAAGGCCATTGGAGGGGGTGTCATACGTTTACGGATATTGTCTGCGATGGGCCGACGAATAATCCCTCTCCCGCGCGCTCCGGTGGCCTCAAGATGGGTGGAACGTATTGGTATTATGTCGGTGACCCTGGACAGATCCCCATCTGAAGGTGCGCAAGTCTGACTCCGGGAACAGTATATCTTGGACGGTAACATCGAGCATTACAACGAGGCCGAGCCCGTCACAACAAAGTGTCCTCTCCTTCCCGGGTAGCCCGTTAATGTGCTCAATGTTCCCATCATTCTTCCAGACACGAGGAGGGGCCACAGCCGCGAAAGCAGCGTCAGCTCGCTGAAGTCGGAGCATCGAACGATGAATCCCGAGGACAAGTACCTAAACCCGAGGACTCCCCCAAAGCCGAAACTCCCACGTCTGAAGACCTCTCCACCGCTGTGCCAGCAAGCAAACTCGTCGTGGTCCTCCCTCCTCCCCTCGACGTTCGATGCCATTCACCATCGAAGTGTCTCTCAGCCAGCGAGCGCAACCAGCCCCCAAGTCCGCATTATACAGAAAGAGACAGGAAAAGCCGCTCGATCTGTTTCTCCTCCGCGGTCCAGGGGATTTCGGGCTGCGCTCCTGAACCTGACTGCGTCTCACCCGCCTGGCGTCGATTCTAGGGATCACTGGGACCGCAGCACGGCAAGACGGGCGGACGGATATGACTGTTCTGCGCCACAGATGGCACGTCAGCCTGATGGCCCTCGTCATTGCATCCCGCAGTCGAATTCAAGCTCCAACTATAGTCCTAGGCCGACACCACCGGCAGGGGGCGTGGCAGAAAGTCCGGCAAGTGAGAGGCCCCCGTTTCGGCGGCCAGGCTTGGATCGGAAGGATAGCGGCCCTCCACCGTCTATTCAGAATCGCAGGGCGTCGAGGTCGAGTTCCAGGGATCCGTCGCCCCTCCGGAACTACCTCACTCTCAATTTTCTTTCCGGCAAAAGCGATTGCAGCGAGCTTTCGAATCCCGCAACAACAACAACAACAACAACAACAACAACAACAACAAGGCGCCTAGAGACACTTCAAGAAGCATCGTCCCAACAGAACTCACCTATGTTGATGGTCAACGGTAGGACATCTCCCACCGTTGATGACTCGGTAACGCCTAGGCCTTCGCATGTCGATCCCAGGGACAAAAGACTCCCCACTCTACCGAACTCTCCGTCTTCCGTCATGGATGAGGTGTTGCGTGCCTTGGATGAGCAAGACAGGGAGTTGGATATAGAAGTCCTACGCAGCCATTTCTCTGACTACACATCCACTGATGGGTCTTGCGCCAATTCGCCACTCGAGAGAAGCCGCTTTTCGGAATGGAGCACGGACACGGAAATGATTTCTCCTGCCTCCATGACATCCTCGTCGACCTTCAACAATGAAAAGCAGACCTCTCCCACCCTAGGTTTTGAGCTGGACGTGCCTCCATCCTCAAAGCCACGCAGCCACGCCCCATCTAGCGGTCCCACGACACCTACGATTCCCGAAACCCTTTCTCCCACCACCGTCGCTGATCCCTCTCCTCCCTTGCACCCGACGGCTCCATCAATAGCCCTTTCACAGTACGACCGACACGTTTCTGGTCTGGGCATCGAGAGCCTCGACCAGGTTAAAGACAACCCCAAGCGCCATGCGGCGATATTTGACTGTTTGGACGCGATGAAAGACTTGGCTTTATCACCGACTACTAGCCGTTGTTCCACCACAGGAGTCGATTCAGAGCAAGCAGACGGTGCTCTGAATACTCCGCATGCCACCGACATGACGGGTCGCAGGCGCTCTTCGGTTATGCAGGACTTGGTGGACGAATTGAGTTATCTTGGGGATATAATACAGGCGAACCCAGGTGATGGCCGTTTATGATGTTCCGAGCATGGATCGGAGTTATCTTGGGCATGGTCACGGTGTTTATAGCTACTTTGGATATTTAGACTTCTTGGAGAGGTTTTCTGCTGGAGCATAGCGCCTGTCAGCAATATTTATGCACTGTATGGGTAGATAGAACTGGCATTGGAAAATGTGAATTTGAATACGAAATCAAGTAAATATTTGCTCAGTAACTGGATTGGATTTGTACCTGAAAAGAGTTACTGTGAAATTGATCTCGGAGGTTCGTCGTTGACCCGACCAGCACCTCTCCGCAAAGATGATTCGCGAAAAATGCCACCTGCACCACCCAATACGGTAAACAGCCTGGCGCCAAGCGTCGCCAAACCCACCTCTCAGAACGAACCGCGGACACCTGCATGCTATAGAACGCAAGCAATGGACCGAACACTTTAGATCGCCAAGCATGCAATAAGAGAGCACCCCATGGAACAACATGGCTGAAAGGGATAATCCAGGAGCCCCGCGGCACCAGCCGCAGCTCACCGCCGTCGCGGAGAAGACGCTGCAGCCGACGAAATGCAAGCCCGGCGGCAGTGGCACGCTGGCTTACTGCCCCACGATGGACCTCATCGCGCTGGCCGCGGAGGACGAGCAGCTGCATGTCTTCCGGCTGAATGGACAGCGCGTGTTTGGGGGTTCGTTTGGTGGGGATCCGTATCTTGATGAGGATGCGAAGGAGAAAGGGGAGATCAGGGCGATGAAATGGAAGAATAATGGTATGCTTCGTTTGCTTCTTTTTTTATACTTTTTCCTTTTCGGTTTGCATTGATTTTTTTTAATTTCCCAGTTTTTTTTTTGGATTTCCATTTGTCCCTTGATGATTCCTTGCTTAACCCCCCTCCAGGCCACCTTCTAGCTGTTGCCTGCGGAGATGGCAGCATCCGCCTCATCAGCTCCTACAGTGGCAAGACAGTCCACCATTACCCGGCCGGTCAGCAGGAGGGCGATGCGTCCAGCCAAGAAGGGAAGCCGCCTGCAAAGATTACGTGCCTGGGATGGGGCGTCAACTTCACCGACAGCAAAGCCGCACAGCGGCATCTGCAGAGTGCGGGCGGACAGCTTTCCGTGGAGGATCTGCTGTCGCCGGATATGCAGCCCTCCAAGGCGGCCGCCTATATGAAGGCGGATTTGCCGCGGGAGCTGGCGCTGTTGGATATCGAGAGCTCGTTGCCGAAGCTGAGTACGCTGCCTGGTACGGGGAGTGAGTAAGTATTTTCCATGTTGGTTTCGTCCTCCTCAACTTGCTCCTGACGGCTTCTTCTACAGTGACGATGTGTTCAGCTCCCGGGCGTCCATTGACGCCATCTTCCACTCGAATAACAAAAACACCAGCGACACCGTGGACGTGCTCTTCGTAGGATTTGACGATGGCACGATCCATCTACGGATCTTCGACTGCTTCGAGATTGGCTCTCTTCAGGTCGGAAGCTCCGCTGGGGGCTCCAGCTCCTGCAGGGCTCTCCGTCACGCCTCGCACCCCATGAGCTCGACACATGCGTTGCTGGTGTCAGCGCCGGCGTCTGAAGAGCGGCAGAAATCCCTGTCCCTGTTGACCCTCGATCTTCGATTCATTACGAAATCGGGACTCTACCTGTCCCTCCTCGCCTCCAAGACGACTCAGCTGCAGAATCTCCTGAGGTACATCAACCAGGTGCAGCGGCAGATCCAGGTCGAGTGGAAGAACGCGCTGGATCTGCCGACAAGGTACATGCGGAATATCAATGAGGATCTGCAGGAGAAGTGTCACTGTGATTTTGTGACTGCGGCGTACCATCTGGCGGTCACTGGCCACTGCTTCGATCCGTTGAAGGAATTTCTGGTTGATATTGTCGGGGAGAGGGTATGCTACTTATTTTACCTCAATGTGGTCTTTACTCAGCCGCTGATGAAAGGAACAGGGTCATAAGCGCTGGGAAAAGGCGGTCTCGACTGGCTACGAGAACGTCCGCAGATTGACTCATGAATGCCTTCTTCCAGCCTTGGAGAGAGCCGAAGTAATCCTCAGCCGGCTGGTGGGACTGTCCAAGTTCCACAAGCTCAGCGGCGTGCTGGGCCTGGAGACGCGGGATCTCAAGGCGATTGTCGACACCGCCGACTGCCTCCATCTCCTCTGTCATATGATTATAATATACACGAACCAAGAGTTGGCCCAGTTCCTCGCCTTCTCCAAGTGGCTCCGCCACGAGATCGACATCCAGAGCGCGGAACCCATGTCGCAGACTCTGGAGGAGCTGATGGAGAAGACCGACATGATCGATCACCCCCAGACGCTGAAGTACATGCGGGGCCCCATGACGAACAGCGCCCTGCAGGATTTCATCCAGCCGCTTTCGGGAATATTCGCCAAACCTCAGGTCTCGGACCCTGAGAAATGGTGGCCTTCCGACGATAGCGCCTTCTTCGACACGTACAAGAAGCTGCTGAAGCAGCAAAAGGAAAAGGAGAAAGAGAAACAGAAACCATACGGACAGGGGGATGTCGGCCCGGTTGACATGCCGAAGCTGAGCGACTTCGTGGCGCGTATGGAGCGGCAATGTGATAAGGTGTTTGGTCAGATCGCCCTGACGCAACGGAGGGGGATTCTGCATCGATCGTCTCTCGTTCTACAATCGGATTGCGATGAGGCTGTTATTGATATCACTATGCGCTATGAGGTGCGTTTCGCTCGATCAAGATTTCGCCATGGATGGCGCTGACAGTCCTTCCAGGATGCCGGGGAAGATAGATACTGTTCCGTCTACATTGCGGCGAAGTCTGTGAAGTCCAAACACAAATGTATGTTTTCGAAGCTTATATTCTACAGCATGCTCATACTGACTACGTCAAACAGTCTACATCTACCGCATCGCCCTTGACTCCGTCAACGGCGTAAGCTCGACGAAGAGCACCGCGATCGCAACCCTCAGCTTGCGGGAGGGAGAGATCCGCCAGATCCAGTTCGTCGAGGATGACACCATCATGCTCCTCTGGACGGACGGAGGTATGTAACCCGTGTGTCCCTTTCCCGCTGTACTCGGTTCGTCGTCTGTGCACTGACCTCCATCGCAGCGGGATCCTCCTACCTCCTCAACTTCCCCTTCAGGTCATCCACAGCAACCCAAACCGACTCCTCCGCCGCCTTCGTGCCGACCTATTTCGATATCGACCCTACCACCTCGACCGCCACCCCTGCGCCAGATACGCCCACAACCAGCCTCGACATGTCCGACGACTCAATCTACGCCAGCCTCGTCAAACACGTCTTCCCGGCCTCCGGGCCCAAGGCGAAACCCGTCCGGATGGACGTCAACGGACGCAAGGGGCGGAGGGCGGTCTGCGTGCTGTACGCGGACAGGGCAAGGTACGACGTTTTGGATATCGACGGCGGGGTTCAGGAGGAGGAAGAGGAAGAGAAGCAGGAGAAAGAAGGTGGGAATGACGAGGAGGAGATCGATCAAAGTATGTTTGAATAAAAAAAAGTGTTTCTTCGAGGCCGGTAGGTGGATGGGTGATGGCGTAAAGGGAAAAGAAAAACAATTTGTTTTCTGTGGGACAGGGGACTCGTCTGCGTGACTTTGCATAGACTTTACGGCTGCATATCTTCGATAGATCTTCTACATAGGCATTATTTGAACGGTCTCTTCTCCTTTTACAAAAAAAAAATATAATACATGAACGGCCGTTGGAAGAACATGTAACATATCAGACCTCCCAAATAAATAATGAGAATAATCATCAAGCAGGCCGGAATCCGGCCCACATCATAGGCCGGGAGCGACGGAGGTCCCATCCTTCTAAAGTGTTCGACCGCTGTTCCATACATGTGTTTTTTTCACCTGTGTGTGCCGGGGTTGGTCGGAGCGGGCGCCGCGACCCGCCCGTCGCCCCGGCCGCAGGTAGTGCTGCGGGCGGTGGGCTGCAAGGAGCAAAACCAAAACAAAGAAAAGAAAATACACAGTAGAGAGAGGGAGGGGAGGGGTTGTCTGTCTTGAACGGGCGGGGAGGGACGACAGGACGGGTCAGGCGGTTGGCGGTTGGTGCCGTCTATGTCCTGACCCGATAGACCATGGAGGATGGGAGATGGATCTGAGGGAGGATGGTATCTTTTAAGAGTCCATGTAAACAACTGTGTACGGCAGGGATGCGAGTGCTGCGATATGTTTTATTGTACATCTGGGGCCGTCGTGGCTCACGTGCCACGGTGTGGGCGGCAGACAGAGGCGACCGCCGCCAGCGCCGCCAGAGAGGAGGCTCCGCGGCCGCAGCACAGCGCCAACCCGACCCTGCCCTCCCCACTCACGGCCCTCGACTTCCCCCCCCCCCGACCTCCTCCAGTCTCAACAGCTCTCCCTGCGCTCTTCCACCGTCTTCGTGGTCGTCCCTCTCCCTGTAATATTATCCAGCTCCTCTTCGGGACCACCCCTCTCTTTCCTTCTCCCTGTCGTGGCCTGCTCCCCACGCGCGCTTTTCCTCTTCCTTTCCCCGGAACGACCTGGCGCACGCCTCGTCATATCCACAAGCACTGTCCTTTCCACCATACCCTCCTGCGTCGGCCCTGGAAAAATATTCCCCGGTCCACACCCACACTCTTTTCGCCCTGGACAACCGCTCCGGCCTGGTCTTGATCTGATCTGATCGGTCTCGCTCGTCTGGAGCTTCCGCGTGTCTTGGTCCTGCCTGCCTCTCAGACCCGGTTTGTTTTCGCATAGGCAACATGGACGTCACCCAGGTGTTGGCGGGCACGCTGTCGCCAGGTACATCACACCTTAAACAAGACCACCGGCCCCCTTCCCTTTTCTTTTCCCCGCCCTGCTTCTGCGGTCCTCCCTCAAAAGTCTTATTTATTAAGAGAAGCTCGAGCTGACTCGATCCTCTTCTTCTTCCTCTGCAGATGCGGCGACGCGTCAGAATGCGGAACAGCAGCTGATCCATGCGGCGGAGGTGGACTTTGTACGTGCTCGCTTTTTTCTTACAACCCCTCCCCTCCCCCTCCACTGCCCGCGTCCTGGGATATACCGGGTCTGGTTTATGGCTGACATCAGCTCTCCGTTTTTTTTCCCCCTTCCTCCTCTAGGCCGCCTACCTTACAACGCTCGCTCAAGAACTGGCGAATGAAGCCTCTCCGTCACATATCCGTACCGCCGCTGGTATCGCTCTGAAGAACGCGTTCACCTTCCGAGATCTTGCCAGGCTGCGCGAGGTGCAGGCACGATGGGTGCAGCAGATCCCCCTCCCGGTCAAGAACCAGGTCAAGGAGCTGGCGCTCAAGACATTGGCCTCGAACGATGCCCGGGCTGGCCAGTCCGCCGCCCAGTTCATCGTCTCGATAGCGGCCATCGAGCTGCCCCGCAACGAGTGGCCAGAGTTGATGGGCACCCTCGTCCAGAATGTCGGGACCGGCTCGGACCACCTGAAGCAGGCCTCGCTGACCACCATCGGCTTCATCTGCGAATCCGATGACCCCGAACTGCGGGAGAGCCTGTCCGCGCACTCCAACGCCATCCTGACCGCCGTCGTCCAGGGCGCCCGGCGCGAGGAGCCGAACAACGATGTCCGCAACGCGGCCATCACGGCGCTGAGCGACGCTATTGACTTTGTACGGTCCAACATGGAGAACGAGGGCGAGCGGAATTACATCATGCAGGTTGTCTGCGAAGCCACACAGGCCGAGGACACTCGGATACAGGCGGGAGCATTTGGCTGCCTGAACCGCATCATGGGCGCCTACTACGACAAGATGCGCTTCTACATGGAGAAGGCGCTGTTCGGCCTCACGATCATGGGCATGAAGAATGAGGAGGAGGATGTGGCCAAGCTCGCCATTGAATTCTGGTGTACCGTCTGTGAGGAGGAGATTGCCATCGAGGACGATAATGCAGCCGTATGTACCTCCTGATGATGCTCTCTTATTCTGGCCTTTTCTGACCCCATGTGACAGGCGCAAGCGGAGGGCTCCACGGAGCTTCGTCCATTCTTCAACTTCGCGCGCATCGCGTGCAGAGAGGTTGTTCCAGTTCTCTTGAATGTCATGTGCAAGCAGGATGAGGATGCCGGTGATGACGAATATAACGTCTCCCGCGCCGCCTACCAGGCTCTGCAGCTGTACTCGCAGTGTGTCCAGGGAGACATCATCCAGCCCGTTCTCACCTTTGTGGAAGAGAACATCCGCAGTGAGGACTGGCATCGTCGGGATGCTGCCGTGGCGGCCTTTGGTGCCATCATGGACGGGCCGGATGTCAAGGTGCTGGAGCCGCTCGTTAAGCAGGCTCTGCCTGTCCTTGTGGGCATGATGAACGACTCCTCGGTCATGGTGAAGGACTCCACTGCTTACGCTCTGGGCCGCATCTGTGACTTCTGTTCCGAGGCGATCGACCCCGAGGTGCACCTGGCGCCCCTCATCTCGTGCCTCTTCAACGGCCTTGCCTCCACCCCCAAGATCGCCAGTTCCTGCTGCTGGGCGCTGATGAACCTGGCCGATCGATTCGCCGGCGAGGGAGGTGCCCAGACGAACCCTCTGTCGAAGCACTTCCAGGACAGTGTCAAGTCGCTGCTTACTGTCACCGAGAGAGGCGATGCCGACAACCAGCTTCGCACCGCTGCCTACGAGGTCCTGAATGCCTTTGTTACCAATGCCGCGAACGACAGCCTTCCCATGGTTGCCACCCTGTCCGATGTGATCATTCAGCGTCTCGAGCAGACCGTGCCTATGCAGCAGCAGGTTGTCAGCGTGGAGGACCGTATCACCCTTGAGGAGATGCAAACCAGCTTGACTAGCGTGCTCTTGGTAAGTGGCACTGTCTTTTCTTCACGACTTCCACAGCTTTATGCTAATCCGTTTCAGGCTATTGTTCAACGCCTTGAGGCGGAGATCAAGCCCCAGGCAGACCGTATCATGCATGTGCTGCTGCAGGTCCTGTCTACTGTGCCTGCCAAGTCGAGTGTGCCGGATACCGTGTTCGCTACCGTCGGTGCAGTTGCCAGCGCGCTGGAGGAGGAGTTCATCAAGTATATGGACTCGTTCATTCCGTTCCTGTACAACGCCCTGGGCAACCAGGAGGAGCCTGGTCTCTGTGCCATGGCCATTGGCCTCGTCAGCGACATTGTGCGGTCGTTGAACGAGAAGGCTCAGCCGTGGTGCGACCCGTTCATGAACTATCTGCTGAATAACCTGAGGGTAAGAATCTTCTAATTCGAAGCGATATGATAAATATGCTAAGTATCGTACAGAGCACGACCCTCAGCAATCAGCTCAAGCCTTCGATCCTCGAGACTTTCGGTGACATTGCCCAGGCCATTGGAACACACTTCGACACGTACCTGTCGGTGGTCGCACAGGTGCTGCAGCAGGCCTCGGGCGTCACGGCAAGCCCTGATGTGTCTTTTGACATGCTCGAATACATTGTCTCTCTGCGCGAAGGTATCATGGATGCCTGGGGAGGTATCCTCATTGCCTACAAGGGGACGCCGCAGGGTAAGCAATATCCCTCGATGCGGCAATCGGCCAAACTGACGATGGTATAGTTGCCCAGTTGCAGCCCTACGTCGACTCGATCTTCCAGCTCCTTCATCTCATCTCGCAAGATCCGAGTCGGAGTGAAGGACTGATGCGAGCATCAATGGGTGTCCTTGGGTATGTCCATTACCCTGTGTGCTTTTTTTTTGATATATACATAGACTCGGTTGGCTGACTGTTCCCAGTGACCTTGCTGATGCTTTCCCCAATGGCGAGTTCGCCGCTTACTTCCGCAACGACTGGGTCACCTCTCTGGTTAGAGAAACGAGGACGAACAGGGAGTACAGCTCACGCACCATCGATACCGCCCGTTGGACTCGAGAGCAGGTCAAGCGCCAGATCAACCTGGCGACCGCTGCTGCCATGTCGTAATAATACGTCGCTCAGCATACTCCCGGCCACAGATATCTCGTCTAGAGACAGATCTGTTGGTACCCCCCTGCAGCAAGCCACAGTCGATCGTGTGGTGAGGGAAGTAGCGTCGTGACTGGGGCGCTCGATTCCACAGCGGAGCGATCTTCGCATCATGTGGGAACATCTGAGACGTCCAGTCACGTCCGTCGACCCTATCGCAGAACCTAACCCACCGTTCAAGCATTGCATATCGGCATCAAGAGAATCGAGCCCCCTGCACTAGCCCCGCACGATCAGTCCCCTTCGATATAAGCACTGCTCACCACCGACCTACCTCCCTCTTCTCCCCTTCCCCCTGCCTTATCCTGGCAAGCATCGTCTGGACGCCCCCCCCCCTCCCCTCCCCCCCTTTCCCCCTTTGATTTCCGAACCCCCTCTTTAACCTTCATGTTTTCCGAATGAATGCTGTCGTCGATGCTTGTCGCTGGTTTCCTTTCCCATTATCTAAATCGGCTTACCCGTTTTTTAATTAGACAAAGACCCCGGTTTAAATACCATTTCCCTTAAAAGTCATGTATGCCCAAGACGTCATGTAACCCTTCATGAGGGAAGAATCATCGCAACGAAATGAATCGTGTTCCTTTTTTTTTCCCCCATCAGCCCTAGCACAGAAGGCAGAGAGGTGGAGTCAGAGCGTTGTAAAGAAGAGGACATGCGCGTACGAAATTCGGAGTCGACACGACATAGTCTAGTACGCTGGGATTTTTGATTTAGAAAACAGCGCAGGGCGCTGGCGCGGGTGGGCCCAGCTGACCGGATTGATCTGGTCGGCTTGGCTGGTGTCGTGTCTCCGTCTTAGGTGTTTGAATGTGAAGTTTCCGGTCTTTTAAAAATCAATGGTGCTCTATCAAGTCGTAGATCATGCTGCTCCGGTTTGAAGTCTTAGGCTCTAGATCATATGCGGCTACATCTGTAGACATTATTTTGCACACATGACAGATCTGTATCTGATAACTCGAGATTATGAACAGGACAGAAAAGGCTTAGACTTGCTTCGATGAGGCCTAGGTAGTCACGATAGCTATCTCAGCGGTCTGTCGAGGACATTCTACAGATGCAGAGACTCCATTATTTCAGGCGTTCTCCCATACCCAGGCGTATTTTCTTCTCTGTCAATTCCAGATCACTCTTTCTCTCTATTACTACAAGGCTAAAGTATGCCTAGGTACCTGGGTCTATCCCTCAGAATGCGCTTGACGGTGAGGTGGCCGGCTGGTGGGATTTTGGAGGGGCAGGAGTACTCTGGCATCCTTATCTATCACGTGATGCAGATAAGGGCTTCGGCTGTGGAAACCCTAAGTGCGCCCACGGGCCCACCAGGAAAATAGCCTAACCGCCTCGACCGTCTCGCGATCCTCTTTTTTCCTACACGACAAGCAGCAGTCGACGTCGACCCGTCCCAGCGTCCCATTGAGGTATGTATCCCTCGCGCCTCTTTCCGTCCTTTCAGCCCTCCAGCTAGCCTGGGGGAAGCAATCATCCTCGTCTGCGACACGACCGGCGTTTGTTACCCACGGGTTCGGTCACGGAGCGCAGGATGATACGCTTCTCTCGTTGCGGCACGGGCTTAAGAACCCTTTTCCATCCAAAAGGGCACTCTTTGCGCTCGAAAAGGCTACTGGTGGCTGACTCTTTGACTCCCTCTTTCTCATTAACCAATCACCCCACATTGGTGGTGGTGGCTGGTTTGATGAGGAAAATTTCGAAAACAAATATTTTAGATACCTCACTTCCTTCTCCAAACGGATTTGAGAATCTCAGTTAACCTCCAACAACCGCCAAAATGGTCCGCACCTCCGTCCTCAACGACGCGCTGAACGCCATCAACAACGCCGAGAAGGCCGGCAAGCGCCAGGTCCTGATCCGGCCGAGCTCCAAGGTCATTGTCAAGTTCCTGCGTGTCATGCAGAAGCATGGTATGTCTGTTTTGCGTCATCCGTTTGTTGTTGTCGGTGCAGGAGGAGTGTCCAGGCAATCAATCTCCAACATTTTTCTGCTCCGTTATGGGGAACAAAATTCGGGTTGATAACTAGGCGGCGCTCTCGATTTCTTCACGACGTCTGCCTTTTAAGTGCCCGAGATATCAAACAACGTTTTTGTTTGGCGGAGATCTTACAAGTTTCCTGGACGACTCCTTCTCTGTGCTTGGCAACTTTTAAGTCTTCGCTACATCACTGACATTGTCTTTCTTTTAGGCTACATCGGCGAGTTTGAGGAGGTCGACGACCACCGCTCCGGCAAGATCGTCATCCAGCTCAACGGACGGTCAGTAGACTCTTGCTTCACTCTTTCCATCAAAAATTGCAAGGGCTGACGATCGGAACAGCCTGAACAAGTGCGGTGTTATCAACCCCCGCTACAACGTCCAGCTCCGTGAGCTCGAGAAGTGGGTCACCCAGCTGTTGCCCTCTCGTCAGTTCGGCTACGTCGTCCTGACCACCTCCGCTGGTATCATGGACCACGAGGAGGCCAGGCGCAAGCACGTCGCCGGCAAGATCCTTGGCTTCTTCTACTAGATTACCCATTTGCGAAGCCGTTTCTCTGCCACAACTCCAAAACTAAAAAAAAGTGTTATATGTCGGGATTGCATGATATGGTCATGAAACGAAGAACGGGTTTCTGATGGGCTTGTATGATGGCTTCTTGGCGGAAAAAAAAAGCGGTTGAAAGAGAAGATTCCCCGGCGGAAAACGCCCTAGATAGCTTGAAGAGTCATTTACTCGTTCATATTTCATAGCCAATATCATGTGTGTCTCGAACAAAAACAACCTGTATAGTATGTTTCTAAGCTCCCTAGCACTGCGTGCAGCCTTTGCCCCGTGCCGAAGGCGGACCGAGGCTTATTGTTCACCGCCCGCGGACTCTGCCGCCCTTTGCAAGTGGAGGTCTTCCCCGCAGTGTAAGTAGCGCAGGCTTAGTATTGTTGTAGCATTGACTCCTGGAGGCATCCTGACTACCAGTCTACAATAATACAATGCCTCTAGATACGATATACCTGACCCGCCACGGTGTAGGTACCTACTACCCCTCCTCCTTCCCATTTACCTTCCAATCCCTCTCTGCCCAAAAGTTGATCGCTAGACTGACATCCCTGGAACCGCAGCACCGTCTCAACTGGACCATCGACTTCAAGACGGGCCGCTACCACGCCCAGTTCCCCACCCCGACGGGCAACCCGGCCGACCCGACCCTGACCTCCCACGGCGTGCGCCAGTCGCACGAGCTCGCCGCGCACCTGGCCAGTCCGGCGTTCGGACCCAAGCCGTGCCGGGTGTACTGCAGTCCGTTCTATCGGTGTCTGCAGACGATACGGCCGGCTGTGGAGGCGCTGAAGAAGCAGAAGAAGGAGGTTGCCGGGAGTGATGGGGATGATGGGGTTGATTTGGATGTGAGGGTTGAGAATGGGTTGGGGTGAGTATATACCTCTTGTTCCAGGAGCTGTCGAGAGGCAGGCAGCTCTCCTGTAAATCAGGGACACTGACTGACTCTTTACAATAAAACACTCTAGAGAATGGTTCGGCGCAACCACCTTCTTCGACCACCCCTCCCCGGCCTCCGCCCACACCCTCCGCGCCCACTTCCCCACCATCCTCCACCCCGATCCCGAGCGGCACTACACCCCGCTCCTCATCCCCTCCCCCCGCGGCGAGACCATCGCCCAGCTGCACGACCGCGTCGCCACCACACTCGCGGGCATCATAGCCGACGTCGACGCCGAGATCGACGCCCTCGAGGCGGCGCTGCCCCCCGATTCTCCGGAGCGGTTCTCCAGCAAGGCGATCCTCATCTGCTCGCATGCGGCGCCGCTCATCGCGATGGGGCGGGTCCTCACGGGCCACATGCCTGATGACTCCGGGGAGGAGGATTTCAAGGTCTACACGGCGGGGTTGAGTACGTTTGTTCGGCGGAGAAGATCGGGATCGGGACCCGGATCGAGGTCGGGGTCTTCGACGACCTGTATCTCTGATCGTAGTCCTACTGCTGCGGACAGTGGTAGGCTTGGGCTGCTGGCTCCCGGGACGAAGGTCCTCCGTCCGGGCACGACGGTGCCGGACTGGAAGGGAGGGAAGGGGGTCGGGGGCGGGTGGGACTGCGTCGTGAATGGGGATTGTAGCTTTTTGAGCGGGGGAGCGGAGAGGGGGTGGTAAGTCCATTACTCCTTACTTCACATTGCGGCTTTATTTTGACTTGATCCTGGCTTTTCCTTTTTTTTTTACTATATTGCAACTGGGCTAATTAGGAGTTCTGCAGGCACTTCAACGGCGAGGAATCGTTCGATACGGGCCCCATGGCTCCGCCGTCCGCGACGCCGACCTCGAGCGAGGAGTCCTCGACTGCTGGTGGGTCGACGAAGTTATGAGCGTATATACTACAAATAGAATACATAGGTACCTAATTATACATATGATGACGTATATATGCATTATCCGGTCATAATACATCTAGAGATCATGCATGACCGGCGGAGCTTGGGGGATAGTACGTTAGCCTAAATCGTACAGTACAACAGCGACCCCAACTGCCCGGCATCTGGACCTCGTCTGTAGCCGTAAACCTATCCCTTGTGGCATTACTTACCAGACCTTAGGCTTGGCATGGCCTTGAACATCTCAGACTGCCTTTGTCCTGACGATCGACCCCGTGGGGAGCGGAGCGGAGCGAAGTTCCCTGGGCGCCAATCTGCTTAGTCAGCAACCCGGCGCCCTGGACGTCTGCCCGGAGCAAAGGTCGGCCCGCGTGGCGATCCTACCGCCCGGACTCTCTGGCCACGAGGTCCATCCAGCAGCAAACAAACATCCACGAGCTCTCGAGCTCTGCGATCTCTCTCCCTGCCGCCATCTCACATTACTTGCACTGCACCGCTGGGTGCAGCAGTTAGCCCATCATGGGTGGCGATCTCAACCTCAAGAAGTAAGTATTTCATCCGTTTACATTCCTTAACTACGACGGTTGCTAACGCTCAGCTAGATCATGGCACCCCTCGCTGATCCGGAACCAGGAGCGCGTGTGGGCCGAGGAGAAGCGAGCCCTCGAGGAGCGCAAGCGCATCGAGCAGCTCCGCCGCGAGCGCGAGGAGGAGCGCCAGATCCAGGAGCTCGAGCGCCTCCAGGAAGCGGCCGGTAAAAGACCCCGTCCGCAGCGCGTCGAATGGATGTACCAGGCGCCCGCGGGCGCCGGAGGCGGCGCCCCCGGCTCCGCCGAGGAGATGGAGGCCTACCTTCTCGGCAAGCGCCGGATCGATTCCATCCTGCTCAAGAAGGACGAGGAGAGCAAGAAGCTCGAGAAGGGCGTGGATCAGGTGGTCAATGGGGTGTCGCAGCAGGGGCAGACACAGCAGAGCAGTGCCGAGGTCGCGCGGGACACGATGAATAAGATCCGCGCGGATCCGCTGCTCGAGGTGAAGAAGCGCGAGCAGGCCGCGTATGAGGCGATGGTGCAGGAGCAGATCCGGAAGAGTCGGATCGAGAAGCGGCTCAGGGAGCGGGAGGAGAGGAAGAAACGCAGGAGGGAGAGAGATGAGAGCGATGATGATCGTGAACATCGTCGGCATCGGCATCACCATAGACATCATCATCATCATTCGCACCGTCACAGATCGGATTCTCCGTCGTCGGTGTCTCCGGAACGCTCGCGGCGCAGAAGGGATGAGGAGCGTGACGAGCGGGATGGTCGGGATGGTCGAGATCGGGATGATAGGGATTACCACCGTTCCAGCAGACGCGATGAAGATCGCGATTATGATCGCGATCGAGACCGAGACCGAGATCGTGATCGTGATTACGACCGTGACGACAGATACAGACGTCATCGAGACGAACACCGCAGACGGTCGCGGTCGCCGGCTTCTGCTTCCCCGGAAAGACGCAGAAGAGACGAGGATATCGATGACCGTCGTGACAGACGGCGTGACGAGGACAAGGACATCGATGGCTACCGCGAGAGACGCCGGGACCGCGACCGCAGCCGCGAGCGCGAGCGGGAGAGCGGAATCTCCTCCCACCGCGACTACGACTATGATAGGAAGGATAGGAGGGACAGGTCGCGGTCACGGGACCGCTACTACGATGATCGCGACCGTGACCGTGACCGTGATCGGAGATCCTCTCCCGCCAGAAGATCCTCGTACCATGACCGTGATGGTGCACAAGCCGAAGGTGACCGCCGTCACGGTTACAGCGACTCAAGAAGAGACTACTCTTACCGGAGAAATAACAGAGATAACAGAGACAGCAACAACCTCAACAACCCTCCTCCAAACGGAGTCTCCTCCTCCAGCGAAACCCCCGCAGACGGAACCAACAACACCGACACAGCCAACAACGGAGGCAGAGACCTTGACGAGGACCGCCGCCGCCGCCTCGCCGAGATGCAGGCCGCCGCCGCGGAGCTCGAGGCCAAGCGGCGCCAGCGCGTCGCCGAGATCGACGCCGCCGAGGCCCGCGAGCGCGCCGAGGACGAGAGGCACCGCTCCGAGCGCGGGCGCTTCGTGGCGCAGCTGCACCGCCGGCTGCAGGAGGACAGCCTGGACGAGCGGCTGCGGCGGAGCCGTGGCGGGTTGGCGCGGTTGGAGCGGGAGGATTAGTGTGGTATCCTCTCCAGGAGGTGTGTCTGGTGTGGATATTGGAAGAACAACGGGAGAATGGATATCTGCCTACCTACTCCTTCCTTGGGTAGGGTAGTGGAGGAGAAGGTTGAGTGAGGTCCCGTTAGAACAGGAGGAGCTGGGAGAGATCCATTTTACCACTTACCTAAGTGACGATGAGTCTGTTCAGTTTGATTCCCAGGCTATGTTTTCGGTACCTAATGATGGGTTTTTTTTCCCCCTGTTTCTATTTGGACGGCATTCAATTTGTATGTATCAGACTCGACCTGCAGGCTGGTCCTGCACGATTTCCTTAATTAATTCATTGATAAATTCATTGGGTCCTTTCAACTGTGTAGTTTCATCACAGTGAACGAACAAGGTAGATAGCGCAATCCTGACTTGACCGTAGAGACTCGGAGAGTTCTGTATTACCAAAGGCTGTATGAGTCTATCTAAGTACATGCGTGCTAATATATTTACAGAATACAGTAAAGTCTACTGGCGTTGACCACTCGATTAGCTTATGTATGCTGACCTGACATTGTTCATAGGAAAACAGGTGAGGCTATACAGGAAGCTATCTGAGCAGTGCAGGTGGGAAAACTTCCAAACTGTGCAGCACGTCTCGACGGTATGGACTTTCTAGGAAGAAAACAAAAAAAGGAAAAGAGGTGACAGCGGTCAGAAAATACAAATGCTATTCCAAACACCTTCCTTCACCGTTCAACTCCATCTCCCTGGGGTATCGTTGTGTCGTTTCCATCTGCATGATTCTGTTCAGGCGAGCCTCCACGCGGAGATTGTGCTCCTGATGGCTCACTAGTGTTTGCGGTTTGCTGAGCAGCTTGCTCCGCCTCCTGACGTCTTCTGCGTATTTCCTCTTCAGAGCGCCCCCGCTCCGCAGCGGCCTGGGCTGCGTTTCTCGCTTCCACGTGCCTCTCCCCGACACCGGGAACCAGGCTGGCAAAGAACAGCGCCAAGGACCGCTCCAACCTCCTCAGACTCTGCTGTAGCCCTGCGCGCCGCTGATCCGCTCCTCCTGCCGCTACAGGTGCAGTTTGAGCATTCCCTGCAGCGTCAGGCGGCACATTCGCACCGACACCGCCGTGGGGAACTGGCTGCACCTGCTCATCGGCCCCAACGTGGACCAGACTCTCAAGATGTCGCTGAACGGGGGCAATCACCATCCTGTGAAACTGCTGGGGAAGGCCAGTTTCGGAGAGGAGCGAGATCAGCACTGCCAGCGAGACAAAGATGACCCTTGACCAGGTACCGGATTCGCTGAACAGATAGCAGAAGAAGTATAGCCGGACGAACAGCCATATCCGCCGCAGGTTCCGAGCGAGGGCAGCCTGGCGATTGTTTTCTATCCGTCGCTGGTTGAGTAGTGCCTGCCGGACAGCATTCTCCATCACCACTGCGCCAGGATTCAGAGGTGCCCCTTGAGCCTGGTCTTGCCGCAAAGCTGGCCCTGACGCTGGCGCCTGTTGGGTTCGGAGAAGACCAAACGCTGACTGAATCATTGCAGTCCCACTGGGAGATGCTATTAGAGCTTCATGCCCAGCTGGGGATGAGAGCAGATACACCGGGGCGTGAGCTGCGTCCGCAGGGGTCGCCTGATTCGCGGCATTGTCTTGGCGTTCAGCGTTAGATCTGGCCTGCAAGACGCGAAGCTGATCCGCGCGGACATAGAGGTTCAGGACGCGCGCGAGTAATGCTTCTATGCGACCGTCCCGTGGAGCGAGCGGGTTCCGAGATTGATCATCGAGCAGTCTATACAACTCATTTCTGATGTGAGCTATACTATCGAGAGGAGGGGCGATGCCCCGACTAAGCTGATTTTCACCGAGGCTGATATTATTCTGCAGCTGGCGGAGTCTCAATTGCCTATCCTCGACCTCCCCAGAGCGCTCGGCTCCAGTTGCATGGCCGTCCGCAGTCTGGTCAGCATTGATATTGGACCCCGCTGGAACCCCGGGGACTGCGGAATCCGGCATGGTGGGCGTGGATGAGGAACTGTCCCTCGATGTAGCCTGTGCGAGACTGGACGGTGTTTGCGGCGTCCCGCTTGGCGATGGTGCAAACGGCGAAGCAACAGATTGAAATGTGGGTAGATGATAAGAACGGCCAGAGGAGACAGTTGCCTCTGAGCCTTGTTGCCGCTGGTGCGCTCTAGCTTGCTCTTCAATCTGGCGACGAAGAGCTTCGATATTGCGTCGCAAAGCGAGTTCGATCTCCGACTCGTTTGGTCCCGGAGAAGGACGAGGGACAATGCCTCGGAATCGGACCTGTTGATTCGCCTGGATATAGCCGCGGAGAGGATAGGGACCTGAGACTCGAAGGGGGTCAGTTTGCCCGGTCGGAGCATCTTGAACCGGAGTGCTGGAACCGGCAGGAGCGCTCGCAGAGCCGGACGGGGTCTGGTCAGGGGGGAGGACGAGATGCATCGAGTGGACAGGAGCCTAGGGAGGTCGACCGTTAGCATGCCATCTCCAGACACAGCAGCGACCTTGCCCGACAGCTTACGCTGTTTTGGAAGGGGGGGGGGGGGG
>Ga0008109_10000413_pt1 | contig 26702 bp, 31 predicted proteins | sample HigsolmetaGSP18D_FD_59306 | JGI IMG/M metagenome (GOLD analysis project Ga0008109, IMG submission 59306) | High solid enriched microbial communities from the Joint BioEnergy Institute, USA - SP1-8-D | ecosystem: Engineered > Bioreactor > SSF (Solid state fermentation) > Aerobic > Biomass ...
TTTTTTTTTTTTTTTTTTTTTTTTTTTTTTTTTTTTTTTTTTTTTTTTTTTTTTTTTTAGAAATCCTGTCTGGACTATCAAGGGTCGTATGTACATGTATAGTACAGAGATGAATTCCACTGTTCCAGCTAGAATTAAATAATCGTTCTGTGTCTCTTAAGAGCCTCTGAGACTGATGTGGATGTTGAGGCATTCATCTGGCTGATGATAAGTCTGTCAATTTAGATCTACAGTCTCTCATAGTCCAGATTGAAGAAAAATTTTACGTTGACTGTCTCAATCTATTATCACTATCCTCTACCGTTATCACACAGTGTAAGAAAGAGAACAGAGATAGCCAGTACATTATTGAAATGATGCATACATAGAGCTCTGTTGGGAGAAAAAAAAGGATTGGCGCTGCTGGGAATCGAACCCAGGTCGAGACGGAGCCGAGGTGAGAGGCCACAACGTCGCATGCTAACCACTACACCACAGCACCCAACTTGGTGATGGGCGGCGATGGACTTTGGAACATCAGCGCCCTGTTCTTTGCGGTCTGGTTTCTCCAACTTGCCGCCTTTTCGAGAGTTCCGATCCCAGATTCCAAACACGTCGAGTAATCGGGCCCCAACTGTCCCGTGTAGTTCTTCGTCCATCTCTAAGTCGAGGAAGATGAATCCATTCAAGAGAGTCATTAGCGCAGTCCAAACCGAGGACAAGACAAGGACATGAATGCTGTACGGTATCATCCCAAGATCTTCAGACCGCCCTTCGTCTTCGGCTGCTTCTTCACCCCGTCGCTCTTGACCTTGTCTTTGCCTGCAGTACCACCGCCCGGAGCTCCACCTTTTGCTCCCGCTGCACCTCCACCACCTCCTCCTTTCTTGTTGAGCTTGGCCGTCGAAACGGGCCGTATCTCCGTCGTGGCGCGTCTCAAAAGGACCGGGTGTGAGCCGATATACTTGCCCTGCATCTCCCTAGCAGCCTTGAAGTAGTCATCTCCGTCGCTGAAGCTCACGAAGCCATACCCTTTGCTCTTCTCCGTGCGCCTGTCTCGGATGACGCGCGCTTTCTGAATAGAAGGGTACTTCGAGAACGCCTTGAACAGGGACTCGTCTGTAACTTCGCCTGCGAGGTTACCCACGAAGAGGCGGAAATGGGCCGGATCCCACTCGAGCAGCGTGGGGTCCGTCCAGGTGTGTCCGCCGCCGTGGCGGATCACGGTCTTCTGTTCTGTCTTCTGACCGGCACCGGCGGCGGGAGTACTGGCGGCCGTCGGACCGCTCGACGGCGTCGACGTGCCAGTTGCACCGCCCGTAGTCGCGCCCGCCGCGGACGCGGTTCCGTCCTTTTTCCCTTTGGTTCCCGACGCGTCAGTGTCCTTACTTATGTAGGCACTCTGCCACTGCGCGATCTGCGCTTCCGTCTCCGGATCGTAGCCAGGGTCCTGACGCCCGTAACTTTTCCCGCGCATGCCATACGCATTAGCATCTTGTCCCGGGACAGGGTAGGGATTCTGGTACTGCTGCCCGTACGTATTGTCACCATACTGCGGCTGACCGTAATATGAAGGGCCCGCCTGGTAGGACGGTTGTGCCGTCGGGTAACCAGCACCGTAGCCGGTCGTCGGCGCGGAGTAGCCTGCGGAGGGGGCCGGGGGAGCCGAGACGACCGGGCTGCTGGTGTGGTAGGGCTGGCTGGCCGCTACGGCACGCGGCTGGAACGCCGTGAAGGCATTGTACCCCGTGCTGGGCGGCTGCGACACGTTGCCGCCATAGCCCCGAGCAGCGGCGCCGGAGGAGGCATATGACGGCGCGGACGAGTACGCGGGCTTGAAGGAGGAGGACTGGCCCGCGGGGGGTGGAGGACGCGGGGGCAGAGACGACGGCGGCGGTTGCTTGAGACCTGGAGGTGGCGGCAAGGACATGATGAACGGAGCGCTCGAGCAGACACGACAGGTTGAGGTTGTGACGCGCCGTGGACAGGCAGGCCACTGGCAGCGGAGACGTACCTTCAGGCCTTGACTGACGCAGCAGTCATACGCCAGACGTCGCACCTGAGCAGAACGGTCCTGTGTCCTGCGCGGACCGGGAGGACTCGACGCAGCAGCCAGGAAAAGAGGCTCAAGGGGCCACGGTAGCCAGGCACAGAGACACGGACAGCTGCAGCAGTCACCCTCGAGAGGGACGACTCTGCTGATTCAGCAAGGAAGACGCCGGTTAGCAAGCCGACAGGAGTGTAGAGGGACTAGACTGGAACGGGATGGATGACGGCGTGGCGTGGATGGCGGTCACCGGTGAGCGGCGATGTCGACGGAGCGAGGACGGACGGGGTTGCACGGAGGAGCCGGGAACGGGGCCGGTCGCGCTGGATACGCTCGAGGGCTCGCGTGGGATGGCGGGTCGCACCACCAGCGACGTGAAACTCGCGGGGAGCGAAAGAACGAGGATGGAGATGAAGCAGGAGAGAGAAAGCCACGCCGGACGCGGTGCCGCTGACTAAGCAGCCGGTCGGGGCCCGCACGCGCCGCCATGCACGATGACACAGCGCATGAAGAGCTCGTCCTGTTCATCTCCGTCGCCTGATAGAGGAGCTTCTACGTAGCATGATCCATCGGTTACGACAGGATTGCCATATGCTGCTTACGGTCTGCCCGGCGGTCGCTCGAGCAGACGACACCGTCTGCCGTGCGACGCCCAGGAGGGGCTCGGTGTATGGACTCCGGGAGTTCTTTCAGCCTTGACCTGCGGCCTCACCGGGCGCTGCGCTGCCCCTCCTCCAGCTGCCCCGCCATCGCCGCCGTGCCCTGCTGCGTCGCGCGGCGCAGCGCATGGCAGCGTAGCAGACGCAAAGCAGGGCATTCCGGGTCGTCTGCGCTGCAGCGGATGCTCCCATCTCGGGGAACGCTGCAGGAGTAACAATGTATATCCCCAGGTATCGAGCTGCTTCAGGGCCTCATCCATCGGAGCACTCTGCTCCTGCGCCCCGCCCCAGGGCAGTCCCACCATGACGGGCCTTGACGCCGTCCCAGGCACGCCGCGAGCTGCGGGATGCCGCAACGCCCGGCCTGCCCTCCTTCGACGGCGCTCCCTCACCTTCCATATCTTATTTCTTCTCCTCTTTCTCCCTTCTTCCCTCTTCTCTCCCCTCCAGACTCCCTCCTCCATCCTCAATTCCATCTCCCTCCATCCATCCTCGCCCACCGTCTCCCGTACACGAGACGCGACAGCTGCTGATCCGCGAGAGCCCTTGCCCCCCCCCCCTCCAGAGACTAAGCTTCCCCGTCCCGATCGACTTCCCGCTTTCGTCATGGCAGCCCAGGCTGTGTGAGTAGTCCTCCCCTCCGGCCACGGTCACGCCCCGTGGGTTCGTCCGATCGTCGCGGGATGCTGCATGGCATTGCACTCGAGATGCTGGCGGACTGGCCATCCCGCGCGTGAAGACCCTCCCGCAAGCTCCCTCTCCAAACCTGATAGCCATTGCCTGCATGTTGACATGAACCGGTCGCTGACTGCAGCGCCCGCCTGGCCGGCGTCAACGTCGGCTCTCCGGCGCGTCCTGTCCCCAGTGGTGATTTCGGCCTGATCGGTCTGGCCGTCATGGGCCAGAACCTGATCCTCAACGCCGCCGACCACGGCTACACCGTCGTTGCGTACAACCGCACCGTCTCCAAGGTCGACCGCTTCCTCGAGAACGAAGCCAAGGGTGCGCCTGCACACCGCTCCTGAATTGCCAGGCACCGCGTTCCCAGGACTGACAGGTTCTGCCAGGCAAGTCCATCGTCGGCGCTCACTCCATCGAGGAGCTCTGCGCCAAGCTGAAGAAGCCCCGCCGCATCATGATGCTGGTCATGGCCGGCAAGCCCGTCGATGACTTCATCGAGGCCCTCCTGCCGCACCTCGAGCCCGGCGACATCATCATCGACGGCGGTAACTCCCACTTCCCCGACACCAACCGCCGCACCAAGTACCTGGCCTCGAAGGGCATCCGTTTCGTTGGCACCGGTGTCTCCGGTGGTGAGGAAGGTGCTCGTTATGGCCCCTCCCTCATGCCCGGTGGGAACGAGGAGGCTTGGCCGTACATCAAGGATATCTTCCAGAGCATCGCTGCCAAGAGCGAGGGGGAGCCATGCTGCGACTGGGTTGGAGACGAGGGTGCTGGTCACTACATCAAGATGGTCCACAACGGTATCGAGTATGGTGACATGCAGCTGATCTGCGAGGTAGGTAACTCCCGATCGAGGGGACTCGTGAGACGAGTTGGACCGTATAGTCCCGCTAACGCCCCTCTCAGGCGTACGATCTCATGAAGCGTGGTCTGGGCATGTCCACCAACGAGATTGGCGATGTCTTCGACAGGTGGAACAAGGGCGTCCTGGACTCGTTCCTGATCGAAATCACCCGTGACATCCTCCGCTTCAACGATGACGACGGCACTCCTCTCGTCGAGAAGATCCTCGACAAGGCCGGCCAGAAGGGTACCGGCAAGTGGACCTCCATCAACGCCCTCGACCTTGGCATGCCCGTCACCCTGATCGGTGAAGCCGTCTTTGCCCGTTGCCTGAGTGCCATCAAGGACGAGCGTGTGCGTGCCAGCAAGGTGCTCGGTGGCCCAACCCCGGTCTTCGAGGGTGACAAGCAGGCCTTCATCAACGACCTGGAGCAGGCTCTCTATGCCTCCAAGATCATCTCGTATGCTCAGGGCTTCATGCTGATCCAGAATGTAAGTCGTCGCGACGTTGGAGGTCCAGTGGATGGTATACTGACGCCAATCCCCAGGCCGCTAAGGAGTACAACTGGAAGCTGAACAAGCCATCCATCGCCCTGATGTGGCGTGGTGGCTGCATCATCCGCTCCGTCTTCCTGAAGGACATCACCAACGCGTACCGCAAGAACCCTGACCTGGAGAACCTCCTGTTTGACGACTTCTTCAACAAGGCCATCCACAACGCCCAGCAGGGATGGAGAAACGTCGTCAGCAAGGCCGCTCTCTGGGGTATCCCCGCTCCGGCCTTCAGCACCGCCCTCAGCTTCTACGATGGCTACCGCACCAAGGAGCTTCCTGCCAACCTGCTGCAGGCTCAGCGTGACTACTTCGGTGCCCACACCTTCCGCATCAAGCCGGAACACGCCAACGCCAACTTCCCCGAGGGCAAGGACATCCACGTCAACTGGACCGGGCGTGGAGGCAACGTGTCTGCCTCGACGTATGTCGTATAATCACCAGCATATGAGACGATCGGGCCAGGGCCGATACAGTGTGCTAAAAGGGTATGAGGCTGAGCAGGGCTCCACAGAAGAGATGAAATGATCTTGGTAGCTGTTTGTAATGAATTGAGTGTGTATTTAGATGCAGCCAGCTAGCATGCGCGTTCTGTCACGAATGCATTAAAAAAGGGACTCTACTGTAAACACAGTGCATCCGGTCAGCCAGTAAAAGCGAGAATAAAAACAAATTAAGGGAAAAGGAAAGGAAACAATGATCCTGCTGGGCTTCGCCAGACGTTCGAACTGGCCAGGTATCGGTCACGGGCTGCGCTTGCGCCAACAAAGCTGCGGCGCCGCAGCGGCTGCGCTAAACCCGATCGGGGCGCCCACCTCCGGCTCCAGGCTGGCGCAACGTCCAACGTTCCCCGTCACCGTCGCGTGTTGCTGTACTCCTCCTTGCGAGCTCCAGACCTCCCGACGCTGCGCACAGCCGGAGGCTTACGAAGGGATCCCTCTTCTATTCTGCCCTACTTCTTTTCCATTCGCCTCCGTTTTTGCGGCCCTGCGGTTCTTGTTGCTTTTTTGTTTTCATTGTCGCTCTTTTACTAGCTTGGTTTGTCACAGGATTCATTATCGCCCAAGGGACTGTCTGCGGCGGCTTGGCGGGATTCAGGGACATTGTGGTATCCAAGACCATCGCGGGCCGGGCCGGGTCAGACGAAGAGGATACAGTTCTTTCACGGCAACCGACAGCAAGCATCGTCTCCCTGCAAGCAACTCTCTCTCTCTCCCATGTCCTAATTAATCGACGGTCGAGATCTGATCGCCGACAACCCATCAGCGCGGCTCCCCCCTCTCCAGAAGAGAAAGTGGGCCTGCAATTGAACGTCTGTCCGTCGTGTTGAGGTGCAGTATCTCGTCTCGACTGTGGACGCAGTCTCATGGCGGAGAACAAGCGCCAGAGCGTGGGAGGTAAAGCTCAAGGACAGGGACCTGCTGGTACTGCTACAGGTCCTGGGATGGCGGGGGGCATGGTGCCACTGGAGGTGGCACTGAGCGGGGCGATCGGCGCACGGTAAGTATATGTCTTGCATTTCATTCAGCTGGAGTGTTATTCCGTCTACGAACTAGGCGGATCGATCAGGTTATGACTGGGAACAAGTACAAGATGGAAGACAATATAGTACATATAGGCTGTGACTGATCATCTTCCAACAGCGTCCGCATCACGACAGCCGCCCCTGCAGCCACTACTCTCGAAGGAACGCTCTTCACAGCTTGCCCGATCACAAACCTCGTCGCCATCAACACTTCTCCCCCACCTCCGACCCCGATCACCGCCGCGAACTCCACCCAGGCGCAGGCCGGTGACTACCACATCATCCCTATCTCCCAGATTCAGTCATTCCAGCTCCTCTCTCTCGCTCCATCCGCCAACTCGCCCGACGGCCCCTCCTTCACAGACGCTTACCCGGCCCTGCACGCGCTCGACATCCGTGCGCTCAAGGCCCGCGAGGCCAACGCCGTCGCGAAGCTGCAGGAGCGCGAGGCGCGCCGCGGCAAGGGTGTCACCAAGGAGGCGCAGGACCTGTTTGATGCGTTCAGCCGGACGATGCCTGCGCGGTGGGATGGAACTAGCATCGTTGTCGCGGATGCGGTCGTCATCGCCAAGCCGTACCGCGTTGAGGACTGCCGGCCACTGGTGGCAGGTGATACGGCTGCGCTAACGAGAGTGCGCAAGGTGGTGCGTATACCCCTTTATACCCTACTCAACACTTGTATCTACAACAGAACTAACCAGCATTCAAACAGCTTGAAATGGAAAAGAAGAAGATCGAACTGCGCAACGCCAGCGCCCAGATTGCAAACGTGAACTTCGCCCGGGTAGCCGGCGCTGCTGGAAACAAGGACGCAAGGAACTCGGCCGTGGCCGTTCCCAACCATGTAGGCCCGACGCCAGGTGCTTCAGGACAGAAAAAGGGCGGTTAAGAATCGTAGGCAATTAAATGAAAACTAACCCCTGTCTATAACGCTTTGGAGTAAAACAAGCAACAAAAAGAAATGGCACATAGACAGATGGAATTGGGGGACGTTTATTCCCGGTGGTGGTTCGCCAACGTAACAAGTACATGCCTCAACGAAAGAAGTAGGCTGGGCCACGCTAGTCTCTTCTGGGCTAACGTGCCCTTTGCCAAGGTGATCACGGGATGGAGCTGGAAACGGGATGGAGAGAGGAGGGCTACCTAGGTACGGGGGGGGAATGGCTACTGGACAGGATACACGATTGGGATTGGGGTCTTACTGTCGCTTCTAGAGTCGAAGACAGATGAAACGGAGCCTGAGAGGGAGGAGAAAGGCATTGATGAATGGGATGTTATTATTACACATGTTACGTTATGGTATGCTATGGTATACGGATGCAACGAGATCTGTGCAGCATTGCATGGAATGTGATGTGATGTACCTGGCCTGGACAATTGATATCAATCAATATAGGTTAGGTTGAATTATAGCTCTATCTGCTGTATCTACTGTATGATGATGACGATGATGACTCTTGGCTGTTCTGGCTACTGAGCTAGCCATCTATCTGACCCTCGTCTTTTATGTCTCATCTTATGCTTATGCATGGCTATGCATAGTACCGTACTATTTGTACGGAGTAGATACTGGAAACTGGCTGGAGAGGAGAGTCCACTACAAACCTCGTGGGTGGGACTCCCTTATATAAAAAAAAGGAAACATCAACATCATTATTGATGTTGTTACTTATTACTTACTAGACTTGTTGGTTTAGCACAGATATATTCATTTCATTCATTATTAGAGATGTATGTGATTCTAGAACTTGCACATGCAAAGTTGTACAAGGTGCCTTTCCTCCGTGGTGTAGATGAGTGGATGGATGGATAGATGGCTAGATGTTGTGATGAATAAATAGACAAGAAAGAAAGGGGATTGAAGTACTGTACAAGTACTACTACTTATCTTACCTCGCCCACCCATTGTCAGCATGTCAGCATGTCAGCACTGATGGCTGCATATAGGTAGGTACCCAAGGTACCCAGGTAGGTATAACCACCAAGAGAGAATGAGAAAAAAAGGAAAAAATACCTGTTATCTACCACATCACATCACGTCTCTGTGATTAATGATGTACTGTACAGTACTTATAAGATAGATTGTAGTATGGTATGTGATGTCGGGGACTGCGATGTATGTACAGTAGTAGCTTTCCTTTTTTTCATGTGTGGTGTGTGTGTTTCAAAGTTTGTGGTGTAAGCCTTATTTCCCATTTGTCCGCCTGGAGCGCCTGCAAGTTCAGTGTTTTGGAATTGAAATCGTGCAAGAGGAATGTATTCATTGGTCCCTGTATTCCATTTTCATCGATAAATGGATGCATCACCGTGAATGAGTGAGACTTGCAGGCGTAAGGATGACAGCAGATTCAGTAGCATTAATTGATTAACATGTTATATCTTTGGTTTCTGAGCTGATCGAGAGGCCTCCATAATTCCATCGCATGATTCACCGAGTAATGGAAATTGCTCAATAAAAGATACATCATATCCGTCTTCATCCCGGATGGAACTGCTTGGATCATGATTGTCCTCCGTCTGGCCCCAGTCAACGAGTTCAAGCAAGATGAACAGCAATGCTAAATAACAAAGTTGAGTCAGGAGCCGGGACAGTGAGAGCAAAATACGAAGATGGGAGTGGCGCTTGTTGTTCTTCTTTCAGTCTCTGATGGCTGTGTGATACGGAAATACTGTATGTACCAGCTGCCTTTCGAGTAAATCATAGAAGAAATCAAATAAGCTCAAGCTTCACAACACGAGTCATGCTCCAGCGGCGAGAACTAAGTACCTAAGTACTTACATGTACGTGTAGATTACATGGTATCGGTTGTAGCATGCTCTAGCCATGACTCCACACAGTTAGGGCATTCCGGGTCTTTGTAAAGATGAGCACTGGGTTCGTTCCTCCAATAATAAAGTTTCTGGTGTTCTTTTTCGACTTGATGAATGATATATGTAGATTTGATTTCCAAGCTTGCAAGCTTGTAGTCCAGCCTTTATAGTGATTTTAGAGTACGTTAGGTAAAGTAGTTAGCAGTACCACCATTATTCTAGACCATAAGCTAATGATTTCAGTTGGCATTCAAAAATCATGGAAGCTAGCGTGGCATAGTAAACAAGGTCTGCGAGTTGTCAGAACATAGGCAATTTTCAGAGATAATTGAGGATATGATACTCTCGAAACAGCAAGGAAATTCTACAATTCCCACATAATTAAAATATAGACCTATTAAATACGAATGACATAGTATACATATACTGATACATTAGTACTAATATATCGAGCTCACCACTCACAAGCAAAATCGTCCCAAACATCCTGGAGCACGGCACCTTGGCCTTCCCCGGAGCCCCGTCGTTGTGGCTCACTTGAACGCCCTCAAACTCCAACTTCAGACTGTACTTGAAATCATCCGCACGTTGGTACAGATCTTCCGTTCAGACAGTCGGTCCAATGTGAGCGCTACGGTTGACACAGAGGGAACATGGGAGCGCCGCCCAGATCCTTTTCCATGCCGTAATGACCACGCGGCTGTGAGGTCCTCCAGGGTCACTCCGCACTCGGTCGTGCACTCTTTATTTGCACCGCCGCAGCAGATTGCATCCGATGCATTTATTTTTCGGGTACTAGCCCGGGTCTTTCCCGCCATGTTGCTTGTGACGCGGAGGACAACGCACTGACAGATTTCAGGCACAAATCCCCGGAGTCCAGACATGAGGAATTACTGAGACATTCTACTTGTGACAGGACGTCCTCATCGTCACCAAGCGTGACGTGCAGCCGGTCCCGCAGCCGCAGCATGAACCTCCCGTCCACCACAATCTTCGAGAGGAGCTCGGACTCGATCGCGCTTCTTCTGCCCCGACCACGTCGTCGACGTTGTCGACGACGTCCTCACACAGCTGCTGTACGCCAGTGCCTCCTCCTCCACCGGGATCCCGTACGCCGTGCGCGGGGGACAACAATATCAGCTCGTGTGTCCGCAGCGCGAGCTGGACGGGCTTAAACCGCAGGTTACTTAAATAGTGCTGGCAGCAATCGATGCCGCCGCAGAGATTTTTTTTCGCCTTCGCGATAGATACTATTATCTATGCCACCGCATGGCAGGGGCCGGCTCAGCCGGGCGCTCTGCGACTACTGAGGTGAGGTTAAGGTTGATGTTGATGTTGTCACGGGGATGCGGCGTGCAGCATACTATACTATACGTGGCAGAAGACATGCATGCTGCGGGAATTCTCTCTCTCTCGCGAGCCAGGTCCAGGAACTGGAGCTTCTGCTAGCACCCGGTGCTGATCGGTTTTGGTGCAAAGGAGAGACTGAGATCTGGACCCCCCCTAGGGCGTGGTGGAAGAGGGGTTTACATGAGCGCAAGATATGAGATTGAGCTCAGTGGAAGGAAGTCGGCGATCTCGGGGAGTTCTCGTGGGAGGTTTACAAGATACGATGATGATAATGTTGAGCGGTCTTCCTGTGAGGGTTGAGTTGCCATTATCTTGATCTGATATCGTAGGATCAGCTGACGATCACATCGGTGGCCATTCTGAGCCGAAGAGTTGAGCATTGACTTTGTCTGATATAAGACCCAGCAGTAAAATTTCCGACAGATTGGAAGTGCTCTGGAGATCGTTGATACAGTTTCTTGGGTTATTGACTCGAATTTGCGGTATACTGCCCCGTTGGACGCTGTCTGCTGTCTGATGTCGTCGTGACGTACTGTACTGTAGAGAGCCGGATTCGGCCGACATTTATCCTAAACAATTGTCCTTCAAGTTCCTTCGACGACGTCAGCTCCGCGGTAGGATCCAATGGGGATTGAAATATGGAATGAAAATTTTGAACGAGCTGCAAAACCTTCCTCACCCTTGGTTCTGGAATTAAGTACAGTTAGTTAGGTTTGGTGATTTGCTTCCTGATAGAAACTAGTAAAGGACCAGTGCTAAAATAATGTGGATTGGGATTCTGATATATCCCTGAGATAACAATTCCCAATTCCAGGATAGGAATGGTGTACACCAGCGATAGATATTACAGTAGGTAGCACTCTTTGCTCATTTCTTCAATACCTGGCCAGAAAGGCGCTCTGATCGATCGATTCACCAATGCAACTAGAGGAAGATATTGAGTCAATCGACAGCCCGCCAATGATTATTAGGGAGTAAAGGATCAAATAAACTATGCCGAATAGTTTAATAATCACAAGAGGAAGACGAGATCTATAAGTATAGAATAGATACTTAGGTTAGTACCTAGATAGGGCAAAGCATTGCCCTTTTAGGAATGAGTCTCAATTCGCCCAACAACTTCGGAAACTACTGCCTACCTAACCATAAACCACAACGGTCATTCATTCGCTACTGATCAGCGAAGAAACACGCCACCTGAACCTCAAGCTCAAAGCTCTTTCAGTCGGTAAATCTGGACTTTCCGGACATCAATTAACTTTCATTTAAGATTGTTAGCCTTGTTCGCTCCCTGTATCGATGATCGTTTCTCCTTTCGTCCCTTTCCGCTCATAACTTAGGTATACCGGAGACATGGCTCGGGACTTGCGGGTCCCATTGTCATGTTAGAAGGAAGTCTGTTTGGATGGATGGATGGGATTTGGGAGCAGGTTTCCGCGTTATTGGGTCCATTGGTTTGATCTTGGTGATGATTATCACCCATTATTGTGGAAGATCCGATAGGACTTCCACGGGAAATGTAGAGTATGTTCTTTCCATTTCAAGAATACTTCCATTAAGCCCTTATGGTGAGGGGGGGGTCAATTGTCATTTTGACGTATATTTATATTTGTAGCAAATTCTGCTAAACGACCCAATGCCGACACTCCGACGCCGGAGTTCCCTGTGAACCTGCCAACTTCAGGGAGTATCTTGTAAACCAGGGGATTGCTGAATGTCTATATTGCGAGGGATACCATGCGCGCTCATCTCTGATCAATTGGAGGATCATATAGGACCCTGAGCATTTAGCCAGAACAGTCCCGTGTAGAATAGTATCTGTACTTCTCTAAGTTCACGTGTGTCGAAGTCAGCTAGGAAAGCAGACGACTCCTTGGTCTTGGGCAGGCCTTCAAAACCGAAAGAAGGCAGTAAGTTTGTGAATAGAAAGTAATCAAATCATAACTACGTCTTTGCAGAGAAACTGTATTTGACGCCGTCGGAATGGATTTCCGTCTAGACGCCAAACCCGAAGAGCAGTTTACCTATGTAGGTAATGTAGGCTATTTCCGAAACCGGAATCTCTATGTGCGATGCCGTCGGAATGGGCATGCTCTCAGTTAGACGAAGGAGCGTCTCCTTTGATGCACGCGGAAATGTGGTCATTTGATGATCCCCAGTTTGGCGAGTATTCTGCCTAAGGTGCTGTAGGAAGCATCTGACAGTTTCGTCGGCCGTTTTGAGGTCTCAAAAAGACAGCATCACAGAAATCTTGAAGGCCTGGGCAGAATCGATGCATAACAATCTTGAAAGGAAATTTCTATTTTTTGTGATTTCTGGACGCTCCACCGGGGCGCCGCCAAGATGCAAGTTGCTTAATGCACTCCCTCAAATGACGATGCATTCTGGAACATTCGGTCGACGCTTCCAGCGAGACATGAAAGAACAGACTGTTCAAACTCCTTTTAATCTTCTTCGCCGCCCCTTCCCAGATTCATGGCCGCACTAATGCACGCCAAATGGCTGAACGCTTGCGGCACGTTGCCCATCTGCTCTCCTGAGATGGCCACTTCTTCTGAGAACATGCCCAGATGGTTCGCGAAGGAGAGCACATTATCAAAGTGCGCAAGAGCACTCTTGTGTAGGTTCGAAGTGGTTGGGTGGTGTGGAAGGCGGGAATGGTATTTTGCGGCCTGGATCACTCATGTTAGGTCGTGAGAAGAACTCCGGACTGCTCGGGGAAGGCATACGCGGATCATAGCTTCGACAAGCCAAAAAGTGACCATTATAAAGGCACCCTCGCGGCCACCAACACCTGAGGAAGTTCAATCAGCAAAATCTGTAAGGCTCAATGCAAGGATAATGGATATACCATCATTGGCTTTGGTATGGTCGTATCTGAACACCAATCGTGCGCTTGAGAGCCCGCCCTTCTCTGGCGGCTCGAGGATTTTCTCCAGTGTGCTCAGGAACCGATTATCATTGGCTGGAAGAAAGAAGACCAAGGGCAAGATCAAAACGGCCGCGTCCAAAATGTCTCTGCTCTCATAGCTCTGTGCGAAGAAACCCTTTTCCGCGTTGTATCCTCGTTCCATGATCTCATCGTAAAGCTCATCGCGGACACGAAGCCATTCAGCTCGATCCGGACAGGGCAAACTGGATCGCTTCTCTGCGAGGCGTAATGCACGGTCCAGGGCCACCCAGAGCATTACCTTGGAGTACACAAAGTTCTGGGTCTGTCCACGGACTTCCCAGATGGACATATCATGCTCATGCCGTACTTCCACAACATAGTTTACCATGCGCCGGATTGCGAGCCACTGGTCGTACGAGATAGGATTCCCGTGCTTATTGTAGAGATAAATGCTGTCTAGGAGTTCTCCGTAGATGTCAAGCTGGGTGTGAAAGGCGGCTGCGTTCCCGATCCGTACAGGTCGGCTGCCCCTATAACCTTCAAGATGATCGAGTTCGTACTCGGGAATCTCATACTCGCCCCGGATGGTGAACATGATCGGAAGAAATGGCCGCTTGCCCTCCAGTAACGCTTGGCTGTGTTGAGGCGGGAAGATGCGGTCAAAAATAAAAGTGATATAGGCCTCGGCCTCCTCAGCATAACCCATCTTGAGGAAGACGTACAGAGTGAACGCGGTGTCACGGACCCATGAGTAACGGTAGTCCCAGTTCCGGGTGCCGCCTATGTTCTCTGGAAGAGAAAAGGTCGGGGCGGCAACGACGGCACCTGTAGGTTTGTATGTCAGCAGTTTGAGAATCAGCAGACTCCGCTCGACCTGTTCACGGTAGTGGCCCCGAAAGGTGCATTTGCGAGTCCATTCCGTCCAGTAGTCAAAGGTCTCTGTTTCCAGTCTGTTGAGATACGAGCCCATGATGTTCTCGCCCGGGACGGACTTCTCAGGGCTATGCACGACGAACGTTACTGTCTGCGCCTCGGCCATCTTCAGCTTTGCGTAAAGGCCTTTCCCCTTAAGACCCGGTTTCTCCTGCATTTCAAAATGCGTCTCTGGGAATCCATGCTTATCTGGCTCGCGGGAGTCGACAAAGATCTGCACCTGGAGTCTCTCTGTGGCACTCTCGAAGTGGATGGTCTGCAGCCGGTGATCTTGGGTATTGTTGTCAAGAGAGCAGCGGGCGATATGCGAATCGCGGGCATAGTTGAACGCGGGAAACAACTCCACTTCCACCTCCATGGCGCCTCGCCCGCAGTCGATCTTCCTAACAAAACCTGAATGGCGAAGACCAGATTTGAACCGGTTCACACCCGGCTCGTTGCAAGGACACCACCCGGACAGATGTTTGTCCGACTGCGGTGATTTGTGCGAGGAGACGGGGAAGTAGTCCAGCAGATTGATGACGCCGTTTTCGTCGATCCACCGGGTTTCCAGCATGTTGGTGTAGGGCAGATATCTCTGCTTGCTGATTGGGCTGATGCCATGGCTGGGATGGATGCTGAAATGGCCGCCCTTGTCCTTGTCCAGCAGACGGCAGAAGACGGAGGGGGAGTCGAAGACGGGCCAGCACATGAAGTCGAGGCTACCATTCTTGCTCACCAGGGCGCAGGTGTGCATGTCCCCGATGATGCCGTAGTCTTCGATGGCACAGTATCCCGATTCCCTTGCCATGGTGATCCCGAGTTGTCTCGGAGGGCAGAGATATCATACAGTCGAAGGGGTTGTATGGGCAGGAACAGCAGGTGTAGCACTCTCTCAATATGTGACAGGGCAGAGGAAGCATGGACAGACAAGCCGCGAGACATCAGTGCTGGACGGGCTGCCCGATACATATGCATCATCTTATCCGCGGCCTCGGGAAGGCAGGGAACGCCCACGCCATGATGATGACCAGCCTGAGGTCATCGTGCCCGGCGTCCAGGCGCAGGGAGCTGGATCGGACCAGAGGCTCCGTCGAGGGAGAGAAAGCATCGTGGACGCCCGAACCGCAGGTGTGTGTGCCATTGACTTTGGATGTCGATGTTGGTGTTCTGGGGCGGACGGACGCCAAGAGCCCAGCGCGGAGGCGTGAAACGCTCCGTCGGCGGCCTCGCACCCCGTCCCAACCTCTCTCCCTCATCCGTCGTCCTCCCTCACGCCGCGGATCTTGCCTCTGCCCGTGTCCCGATGGCCTGAAGGCCCAGAGAACGGCTCGAAGTCTCGATCGCATCCATCCGTGGGCGGCCTGGCCCTTGTCGGTGCTGTGCGGTCGGAGCTCACATCCCGCCGCTGGAGGCATCCCCGGATCGTCCGCCCTAGCCGGTAGCGTCTCGTCCTGCGCAGAGCCCCATTTGGCTGGACCTCTTCTCCCTGCTCGAGCCAGGCTGTCCCTGGACCCAGGTACCGTCCTCCACACCGTCTTTCCCATGCTGCGCTGCTGAGCCGTTCACGTCGCTCCCAGACTCCTCTCCCGACCACGACGGAGCGTCCGTCACGCGACCGCTTCGACGACGCTCGAGAACGGCTTCCTCCGTCTGCTGAGCTGGCGTGTGCGCCGGCGAGACTCCCCTGACCATCCAGCAGTCCAGTCTGTCCGTCCGGTGCGAGAACAGATCGATCCACCGCATCCCCCACGTCGGAGCCTGCGGTCGTCGTCAAATGGCGTGAAGGACTCCTTGACATATAAGCAGCATGGACTTGCCCCCTTCTGGGAGCCATCACAGAAGGCGGAGTTCGGTGCTTATTAGCAGCGGAGGCGCATCTCAGCCACGGCCGGCGACAGCCGAGAACCAGGAGGAGAATTCCAGATCGGGTCCCGTGGACAGAGACGGCCCCAGGGGAGAAGAACAGAAGCCGCTCAACGCGAAGGACAGGGATTCCTCAGACCTATCTTCAGTCGCGGAGAGCGAGGAACTGGAGATGGATTACATTCCTTCCGACGATGACCTCAACGACGACGAGGAGACGGGTCTCACCGCCAGGCAGAGAAGCGAGAGACGACGGAGAAGAAGGAGGCAGCGGAGGCAGCTCGATGCTCGGATTGCTGGCGTCAAGGCCTCCAGGAAAGATGGGCGCAAATTGGCGGACAAGAATGTCATCAAGAAGCTGCTGATCAATGCCTTGTTGATCGGCTTGTGGTACTTTTTTTCGCTGTCCATCTCGATTGTGAGTCTCCATGTATTCCTTTATTTTTGTCGCCCAGGACTGACCACGTTACGTGCTACAGTACAACAAATGGATGTTCTCCAAAGACGCCGTCGTATTCCCGTTTCCCCTGTTTACAACCAGTCTGCACATGGCTGTACAGTTCACTCTCTCATCCATAATCCTGTATTTTGTCCCCTCCCTTCGTCCTCGACACCCGTCGACTCCCCCCTCTGCAGCTTCGCCCTTTGGAACCGGTACCCCGGACGCAAAACCAGTCATGACCAAATTTTTCTATCTGACGCGCCTAGTGCCTTGCGGCACTGCTACCTCCCTCGATGTCGGCCTTGGGAACATGTCCTTGAAATTCATTTCGCTCACCTTCCTGACTATGTGCAAATCATCCGCCCTCGCCTTCGTGCTTCTGTTTGCCTTTGTCTTTGGCCTCGAAGCCCCCTCCATAAAGCTGATTTTGATCATTGCTACCATGACTATCGGTGTGGTTATGATGGTTGCGGGTGAAGCAGCTTTCAGTGCCATCGGTTTTGCTTTGGTTATTTCCTCGGCCTTCTTCTCGGGCTTCAGATGGGGTCTGACGCAGATCCTCCTCCTCCGTCATCCTGCGACGTCCAATCCCTTTTCAACCCTATTTTTCCTTACTCCAGTTATGTTCATAACCCTCATCATGATTGCGTTTGCTGTCGAGGGCCCTGTTGCAGTCGCGCAAGGGTTCGCGGCTCTTGCTGCTGCTCGTGGTCCCGTTCTTGGAGTTTTACTCCTGATATTCCCTGGTGTGCTAGCATTCTGCATGATTTCATCAGAGTTTGCACTTCTGAAGCGGTCGTCTGTTGTCACTTTGAGCATATGCGGTATCTTCAAAGAGGTGGTAACGATCAGTGCAGCTGGTATCGTCTTCCATGACAAGCTCACTGCCGTTAACGTGACCGGTCTCATCATTACGATTTGCAGCATTGCTTCTTACAACTACATGAAGATCACCAAGATGCGTCGTGAAGCCCGGAAAGCTTTGATGGAGCGCAACCAGGACCATGGTTCAGATGGTCAAATCATCGACGGAATCGGAATTGGAAGTAGTGGCGGAGATCGCGGCCACTATCAAACAATTCCAGCCCATGAGGATAGACTGGGAGATGCCAACTCCATCACCGGTGCCCCAGGTGACAATATTCCAACCGACGACCCTCGTCGCGGGCGACATTCTTTCCGCGCCCGAGCCAGCGGAACCAGCAGTGCCGCGCACATGCTCTCTGCCCCTACGACCAGTATAGACGAGAATCACGGACGGGTATCCCCGCGGCTGAAGGCGAGTTCCCCGTTCAGATCCGCTGGGCCGAGCGCTGGCATGGGAGGCTCCGAGCGTTTGTCCAGACGTGACCGGTCAACGTCCCCCTCATCTTCGTCGTCATCCTCGTCATCGTCATCAGAATAGGGGGGGCGCTTGTGATCTGGACAAGGCGGCAGCTTCACGGCACATATTCTTAACTCATACCATACCCCTTGTTTCCTAGAATACTATCAATACACAGCGGTACGGCTACTCCGTGCTTTCATCTGCTATTGCTCTTTTTTTCCATCATTCATTGTTGGGGGCCCTGTTGGAGAACTGCTGGCCTCGGCGTTGGGCGTTGATATCCGTTTACAGTTGTTTGGCATACTTTTTTTCAGCTTCACATGTTTCTTGTTGTCCATATTCTTCGTCCGGAAATTATTTATCCGAGATACCTAAGCGGTCTGGCCACTTGACAATGCAGGTCACGAGTAGAGAAGAGGAAACATCATCTTTGGGCTACTCAAGTAGATACCTCCTAAGTACCTAGATACCTGGGCCACTGATACCATGTCAACTTTTTTTTTGTTGTTCTTGTTGACACCTTCGTCGTTCTCGGCTCTTCTACTACTTCTGTCTACTGTTTGATGCTTATGGATCATATCCTGATTGTTTCAAAACTAACCCGTGATAACTTTTTTTCTTATCTTTTTCGTTTGCCTGTTTGTTTTGCTGTCTCGGTTTTGATATAAACGCTCTGACGTGGCCTGGTTCGAAGGTGGCTTTGTGTGTGTGAAAACTGTGGTGGCCTTACGATGGCGCAATTAAGATGGAAATATAGCCTACCTGTTTTACGGCGGGAATGAGATACCACTGTTGAGGAGCTATTATTTGCATTCATTCGCGTTGTCCTGGTTCAGTAAGCTAAGTCTTGTTTATTTGTACTGACGGCCGTAACCACTAGTTATCTATCTGATCTGGTTAGATACAGTAAATAGTAGAATCCAGTGTCGAGAAGAGAACAAGGAGAATATTGGAATAGCTTAGTACCCTGTTTGAAACTCTGAAACGATCTGCTGGCCTGCAGCGTGCGGTGGCACTCTACTACTACTGTGTATAGAGGCATCCACCCAATCCATACTCGTACAGCCCCCCCCCCAACTAACGCCTTTACTCGATACAAAACCCTGTAGTTATACAAAATCGTCCCCCGTTAATCGAATCAAATCGAATCCTCAATCAACCTCACTCGCTCCCCTCTTCACCTTCACCCTCACTCACACCGCTGCTGCTTTCCTCCTCCGCATCATCATCATCTTTCGCCTTCTTCTTCCTTGTCGACGTCGTCTTCATCGTCTTGGTCGTCGTCTTCTTCACAATCATCGCATCGAGCGTGACCTGCCCCTTCTCCCGCTCCAGCGCCTTCTTGCGCTTCTTCTCCTCAGCCTCCAGCTTGCGCTCGTACTGCGCCTGGTACTTCTCCCGCTCGGCCCGGCCCTCCTCGGCCAGCTGGGCCTCGAGCGCGCGGAACTCGGCGCTCTCGGGGTCCATCCCGATCAGGGACTCGAGGAGCTTGATCTCGCGCGCCCAGACGGATTTGTCTTCGATCATGGGCGGTTTTTTGTTGCCTTTGGCAGGTTTCGTACTGGTAGCTTTGAACGATGGATCTGGGCGATCGATCGGCGTCTCGAGGATCATGGGCAGGCCCTCGAAGCGCTTCTCGTTCATGACGTTGTGGAAGGCCCGCAGGCCGAGGAAGCCCGTCCCGATGTTGGCGTGCAGGTCGCGCTTGCTGCCGCGCGGCGCTTTGGAGTCGTTCAGGTGCAGCGCTCGTAGGTACTTCAGGCCGATGACCTCTTCGAATTCCTTCATGAAGGATTGGAATCCTTCCGGGGAGACGAGGTCGTAGCCGGCGGCGAAGCAGTGGCAGGTGTCGATGCAGATGCCGATCCGGTCGTGGTATTTCTCAGGGACGAGGGCGAGCAGGTCGCGGAAGTCGCTCAGCTTGCCGCCGATCGTGGTGCCGTGGCCGCACATGGTCTCGAGGACGGGGATCACGGTCGATGTGGCGGCGAGGGCGTTGGTGAGCGCATTGGCGAGGCGGGAGATGGCGGAGGAGAGGCTGGTTTCGTTGGCGCTTCCGGGACTTTCGTATTTAAGGCTCGTTAGTACTTATTCTATTAAGGATGATTTCATGTACCTGTAGATACTCTGAGGATTGGAACAGTGAGGGACGCTACTGACTGGAAATTGTAGAGCGTGATTCCAAGCTGCTCGCAGCGGCGGAGGTCGTCCAGGAAAGAATCGTAGGCTTGTTTGGCTTTCGCCTTGTCCTCCTGCGCTAGGTTTACAAGATACGACCCATGGGGCAGGACATGTCTACGAGTAAGCGTTAGTGGAACTTCGGTCACTTTCTATATCGCATATAAGGACAACATCGGTTGTCTTTGTCCACTTACTTCGTCGCATCATATTTATGCTCAAGACAGAACTGCCGGAACCGATCTCTATGCTCATCCTGCAGGGGAGGATTATCCCATTTCCTCTGGGACTTGAGAAACAGGGCGAAGGCATTGCCTCTATATGAAGAGCGTGGTCAGTCTTTTTGGCAGACAGAAAGTAGTATGGACAGGAGATATGTACCCGATATGTACGCTGTTTGTAACGGCATTGTGAACTCCTATATTAAAAAATGATCTTAGCCTATATACACACAACACATAGCTTGACAAAGCAAATAAGAAGCTTGGGAGCGACAACAACGGACCTTTGGCAGCACTGACATGTGCTCCCACAAACATGCGCAGCCCCGGAGTTCGCGCGGCCAGCGGCGGCATGTCTTCGACCTCGTCTTCTTCTTCCTTCTTGGTCTTTGTCTTCCGGGTTACCTTCTTCTTTATAGTTATCTCTTCTTCCTGTTCCTCTTCCTGTTTCTCTTCTTCCCCGTCCAGCTGCTCCTCCTCGTCCTGGTCGGCATGCGATGACCTCGTCCGCGTAGTCCTCTCCTTAGTTCTCAGCTTCACGCTGGCAGTGAGCTTAGTCTCTGTCGTCGATTCAGTGACCTGCTTGGAGGTCCTCTGGTACCTTCCTGCACGGCCACTCTTCGCGGCCTTGCTGCCCTGGTCTTTTTCGTCGTCTCTCCTCTCCTCATCTCCTTCCTCTTCCCTCTCTGAGACAGGGCCTGTCTCGTGTCCGTTACCCGCAGCTGTGGCTGGAGGTGAGGTAGGACCCAATCCTGCTTCTGATATGTATCGCTTGGACCTCCTCAGAGGGGATGATCCTTCCTGCGATCTATCAATGCCTCTCTTAGTCCCTCTTTTCGGCGCCATCGAAGATGTCTCCGACGGCTCAGGCGCAGCAGCAGCAGCCACTGGTTCTGCACTTGGAGATGGCGACCCAACGACGGCGGCAGCGGAACCTCTGCTGGAGGCCTCGCGCAGCTACTGCAAGCAAGCTCCAGCTGAGTGCTGGCTGTCAGAGCAGAAATGGCCAAAATCTGCCGGGTGGTTGAATTCCGGAACTACCCTGTGTCAGCACAGCATTGATGGAGAAAGACAAAGCAACGATAACCGGAAATTCAGTGCTTGGAGAGCTCTGGTTCCTTGCTTGCTGAGACCTCCGCGTGAGAACTCGCGTGTCCGGCGAAGCAGCGCGACTGGCTGCTGTCGCTCGCCGGGTAGGCGGTGAGCCACGAGGTTGACAAATTTGGTAATATTAATGACGACGGACCTCGCTGGCAAGGTCGGACTCCGGTCTTTCTATAGAAATTGTCTCCTGAAATCACTGGTCTACGATTAATATACCGTTCATTTGTATGTCAGATGGACTTTTCGCTTGTTTCTGGTGTGCAATGATAAGGATAAGGTGTAAAATCACTGCCTGATGTGCAAGAAAGATTTTATATTTTTATGCCAACAAAGTGCTTTGTACATGAGCGGCCACTATCCTCGAAGCAAACCCTGTGAGAGGCATATCACTCATTTTCCGTCATTTTGCTATTATCATCAAATTAAAAAACGAGTGAAACTAGTTGAAAATAGATGGTCATCTATTGTCGAAATGGACGCGGATCAAAGTGATACAGATAAATACCTAAATACTTCATCAGGTAAAGCTTCAGTCGAGATTGGAGTTTTTCTCAAGAGAGATCATTGAATATTCGAAGATGAAAATAATATCTACATACTAATCTTAAGCCCTTCACGACATCGTGAGCGAAGCTTAGGCATCTACGGATGGACACACTACCCAGGTAGCCCGACATGCAACAGAGACGGTGGTCCTCGAAGCACAGATATCTCCCATAACGAAATAAACTATTATCCAGTTCTACCCGCCAATAATATAGCACATAGTTAACACTACTCTGTACGACGATACGGATCCCGATCGCAATGAATCGCAGAGGAACGTGCCAAGATCCGGACACGTGACACACGTGATGCATCGCCCGGGCAACGGCCGCGCATGTTTAGTTTATCAAAACGAAACGGGTTATCGCAAAGCCTGCCAGCCGCAGCCCACCATCTTCCTCATCTAACTCACGTCCTCGATCGTCCTTGCGGCCTCAGGTCTCATGTTTGCGAGGTACTAACGGTACAGGTATCATCATCTCATCAATCTCATTCTCGGCTACGCATGAACCGCCCTTGAACCAAACAGAAGTACGGCTGAACGGACCTACCTCCGTCTCATCGCAACTGCCATGTCGGGCTCCGGAGATCTGATCGACTTCGACGTGATCGAGAACCAGAAGGAAAACATCCAGTCGCTACCGGGCGGGCGATCAGCTCGGGCGCTGGCACAGATCTTCTCCTCGGGCAGCAAGGGCGACAAATACGCCTCGCCGTCACCGAATGACACCAGGACGCTCAACGACGCCATCAGACAGGAGTACGAGGCCGAGCTTGCGAACATCGCCGAATCGGACGATCCGCTGGACATCTACGATCGATATGTCAAGTGGACGCTGAACGCGTACCCGTCGGCGCAGGCAACGCCGGAATCGGGACTGCTGCCGCTGCTCGAGCGCGCGACGAAGTCGTTCCTCTCGTCTCCACACTACAAGAACGACCCTCGTTATCTGCGCCTGTGGCTGCACTACATCCGACTCTTCTCCGATTCCCCACGGGAGACCTTTGCCTTCCTCGCGCGCCACCACATCGGCGAGGGGCTTGCGCTGTTTTACGAGGAATTCGCGGCGTGGCTTGAAAGCGCCGGGAGGTGGACGCAGGCCGAAGAGGTGTACAAACTCGGTTTGCAGCGAGAGGCACGACCAGCGGAGCGGTTGCTTCGCAAGTATAACGAGTTTCAGAAACGATTCGAACAACGACCACAGGGCGCTGATGGCCCCTCGTCTCCTGCTTTACCGACCGTCCGTCCGGCGCTGGCCGCCAAGGTTGACCCGTTCTCTTCAGCATCGGCAGCAAGCCCTGCGCCTGATCCGCAGCAGAGCCAACGAGCTAGAAGCGGTATTGGTGGAGGTTCGACCACGAGATCCGGGAAGCCAAAAATGACCATATATTCCGATGCGGATGCTGGTCCGGCCAACCAGCCTGTCCTGAGTGGACAGACGAAGGGGTGGGAGAGCATTGGGTCATTTCGTGACAGGAAGAAGGAGAACACGATGGAAGCACGACCGTGGGTTGGAGAAACGTTGAAGGCCGGAAAGAAGCCCAAACCGGTTGAGAAGCTGACGATCTACAAGGATGAGGTAAGCCTTGTTCCATTTGCGGCGCCCAATTTCTGATCTCCATATATTTACGATCATCAGGACTAATTGCTGGCATAAAACCTCTGGCGTTTTGCGTTTGCATGTATCCAGTCATCTACAAATTCACGAGTTCAAGAATCAATGAAATCAAATGAAGTTCCAGAGCACCACGTAAGAGAGGCGGTAAACCCGCGTACGGGAAGGCGAGAACGCGTCTTCGTTAATCTTGAAGCGGTATATCCGGATTACAGAAATCCTACCTATGAGATGAGCTTTGAGGAGCTCAGGGCCATGAGCCGGGGTTGGCTGGACAAAGACTGGAGGTTGCAGAAAAAGCCGCTGAAAGAGATCTCTGGAAATGCTCCATGCAGAGATCCGTCACCGGAATATGGAAAGGAAAACATCGCAGACAAGGCTCTTGCGGCAGAGGTTAACAGGAAGCTAGCAATCGAGGAGAGGCATTCTCAGCCTGTGGAAGCCGTAATCGGTCAGGAAGAAAACCGCGACAACAAATCTGGAAAGGCCAGGAGGACGACGGTTCGGGAGATCAAGGGGGAGACGCAGATCAGTAAGCACCCTCTTATTTCAGGATTGTCAGATATATGCCCTGATAAGGGTGCTGACGAAAATCTACAGTCAAACTGAAATTAGATTCCCCAACCGGTCCCAGGGTGAAGCGGAAGGAGCCAACTATGACTTTCCATACCCGTGCTGCCACAGATGAGATATATAGCATCTTCAACCAGCCTCTGCAAGTCGAGAGAGCCAATGCAGCAGAGAGTGTGTGCGGCAGCGATTATGAGGACGATGACTATACAAGCGCTGGTGAGAGTACAGCAACCGGGCGGATATCGGCGACATCCAGCGAGTTTGGGGACGATGAGACGAATGTCCTTGGAAAGACACATGACAAGGAAGAGGAAGAAGATGAAGATGAAGAGGGTGACTATGAGGATGAAACGCGGGTGGAGAGCGTCGGTGTCAGTGAATGGACGGAATTCTCACCAAGTAAACATGTCCCTAAAGTCACTCCCCACGACACTGAAGATGTGCCTCCAGAAGATACCGCCGACATTCAATGCACAGAGGATCTCGAGACTTCTGCAGACGACTCTGATCGACGGTCCAGACGAGAAAGGTTCATACCGCAGATGCCCGAAGACTACAACCCCCCTACTGGGCCATATCGTGAACCTGTAGCTAATCGTCTTCCCTTCATGACCCCGATCTTGGAGAGGACGGAATGCTCTTTTCCTTCTATGACAGCAGCGAGGAACAATGTGTACGATGCAAAGACCCCCTGCAAACCTATGCAGGCCGATAGTCACACACCTCCGGTCATGCCTCAAGTGGGAGATCTGCTCCTGTCTAGTCCCTGTGAGGATGTCACGACGCCGAAGGAGAAAACTTCTCCCAGTGTTAGTCGCGGTACCTCACCTAGTCCCGCTAAAAAACTGCGCCCCAGCCCTGAAAAGGGGCGCTCGTCGAAGAATATCCTTCAGCGAGCGGCCATTATCAAGGACGCCCAGTGCAATCCAACTGATCCTGTCATCCGGAACACTATTCTCAAGTCTCTCGATCCCCCTCTGTCATCATACCCTGGCTACAATGACCACACCGATAAGGAAGGCAACTTTTCTGCGGAAATCCAAAGGTTTGCGAAAGCACTCACCAAGCGACCCAAGAGCGGTGACAAAGTATCGTTTACTCCTCCGGTTCTAAGCTTCCCTGGTGCCGATAGAGAGTATACCATCAGACGGGAACTCGGTGCTGGAGCTTTCGCCCCCGTGTACCTCGCTGAGAGCGTCGACAGTGTGCAATCCGACGCCGAGAGTGAGATCATAAACGAGTACAACAAACGCTCGCTTTCACTGGACAAAAACAGAAAGCCACGGCAGAACGTCCTCCGCCAAGGCCTCGAGGCGATCAAGATGGAGATCGGTCCACCCAACCCCTGGGAGTTCTACATCATTCGAACCGCACACGATCGCCTAAGGAGGTCTGCGGAACTCTCTCGTGCTGCTGAAAGCATTGTCCGTGCCCACGAAATCCACCTCTTCAAAGACGAAACCTTCCTTGTTGAGGATTACCGTGCGCAGGGTACACTGCTGGATCTTGTGAACGTCGTCCGCAATGAAGGGATCACAGCCAACGGCAGCGCGGAGGCAGGGCTGGACGAAGCATTGGCCATGTTCTTCACTGTGGAGCTTTTCAGAACGGTGGAAGCTCTTCACGCGTGTGGTATCTTGCACGGGGACATCAAGCCCGATAACTGTCTCGTCCGGTTGGACGAGATGTCAAGCTCGAGCACCACCACCAGCACCGCATCTCTGCTTGACCTGGAAGAAGAGGAGTTGGCAGACCCCCGTGAGGTCCATTACTCCCCTCGCGGACTCTACAACTGGCGTGACAGAGGTTTGACCCTGATCGATTTTGGCCGAGGCATCGACATGCGTGCCTTCCAGCCCTCCGTCCAGTTCATCGCCGACTGGGAAACGGGAGCACACGAATGCAACGAGATGCGCGAGATGCGGCCCTGGACGCACCAGATCGATCTCTACGGCATCGCTGGCACGGTCCATGTCATGCTCTTCGGGAAGTACATCGAGTCCGTCCCAGTCCGCGGCAACGACGGTGTCAGCCCCAACGGCCGTCGCGGTGGCCCTGTCTGCAGCCCCAGCGCCGGGTCCAACAGGAAGCGCTACCGGATCCGCGAATCCCTGAAGCGCTACTGGGACCGCGAGATCTGGAATGATGTCTTCGATCTGCTCCTCAACCCCGGAGCGGATCGTTGGGTCGAGATGGAGCGCAGCGGAGGCGCGTCCGCCGGGCCCAACCCCAACGGTGCGATCCTCCCGGTCCTGCACTCGATGAGGCATGTCCGTGAGAAGATGGAGGCGTGGCTGCTCGCCAACGCGGAGAAGAAGAACCTGCTGCTGCAGATCCGCAAGCTGGAGGCGCATTTCACGAAGCGGAAGGAGAAGTTGGAGAAGTAAGCTAGCTAGCTGGTAGCTAGCTGGTCAGGTGATGGAAGTACCTCCAGGTACCCGACTGTACCTGATGTTTCTCTTAACGGGTCAAGTTCCGATGGCATGAACAGTGTGACATGACTGCACGAGCGATGGACTACTTTTCATTCTTATCTCCTCTTAACCCTGCCATTTCCCCCCCCCCCCCCCCCCC
>Ga0008109_10000414_pt1 | contig 26695 bp, 19 predicted proteins | sample HigsolmetaGSP18D_FD_59306 | JGI IMG/M metagenome (GOLD analysis project Ga0008109, IMG submission 59306) | High solid enriched microbial communities from the Joint BioEnergy Institute, USA - SP1-8-D | ecosystem: Engineered > Bioreactor > SSF (Solid state fermentation) > Aerobic > Biomass ...
ATAATCTCTAATAGTTGATCAATAAGTCAAGAAACTTTATATTCTACTGTACATAGTATAAGTTATAAATCAAAAATTAATGCAAATAGAGGATAAACAAAAAATGAATACAGAATTACCCTCTCTATCCATATCTAAACCGTGGGTCACGGATGTACTTACACCCCATCCACCCCCTCTTACGAAGACCCGCCAACCTCAGCAGCCAGCTCCTTTAACTTATTCCATCCCTCAGTGTCCTCCCAGAACTCCTTACCCTTGCCCAGAATACCCCGCACGGCGCTCCGGGCCTTGTATCTCCAATCCTTCGCGACCAGCTCACGTTCACCCTCTGCCTTCTCGTCCTGCCCTTCCTTCTCCATGGGCCCGAACTTCGCATATCCGTCCCGAACCAGGCGTTCCGTCGCGCGCACGACGTCCATCCACTTCTTCTCGTCGCCCATCTGGAACGCGCCCTGCGTCGAGGAGGCGACGACGGCGCGCCACGCCTTCTCGTGGGCCTCGAAAGCCTTGGAGGGCCGCTGCCGGAACCGCTCGATGCGGGCGACGAGGAGCCACAGAGGAGCGGAGTGCGTGATCAACGGCACGATGCAGTCGTCGAAGAGGGAAATGAGCTGTCCGGGGATCGTGCCGCTGCGGAGATGGCGTTCCTTCTGCTGAGAGGATGCGTCTCCTCCTTCGGTGGCAGTGGCGGAAACGAAAAGTTCCTCGTAGTTATACGTGGTGATCACGTAGTCGACCAGCATCGTGAGGATCGGGATGTCGATACATTTCTCGCCCTTCTTCGGGCCGAGAAGCTCGATGACTCGTCTCTGGGCGTATATGATGTCTTTGAAGGGTGTTTGGGGTGGGGGAATCGAAGCGGCCACTGTGAGAAGATTGTCCCATATGCGGTGGTCAGTGTGCTTGAGGCTTGCAGCGCGGTGGAGAGCTGCGAGTGCGTCGCGTTTATGCTTGTAAGGGTCTCCTTCAGCCTTCTTCGTCTCTGAATCTGCGCCCTCTTCGTCTGATTTAGAAGAAGAGGAAGAAGAAGGAATCGCTTCTGCGGTAATGTGGGTAGGTTTCGAGGATGAAATTCGGAGCAGAGCGGCGGCAAGGTTGCTCCATGCTTCAGCGTCCGATTCCTCAAGCTGAATGGTGCGCGTGAACGACTCTATAGCATCATCCCACTTCTCAAGCTCGAGCTGCACGCAGCCTAGGGCAAACCATGCGCCGTGGTTGAGACGGTTGATCTGCAGGCTCTTGCGGTATGCTTCCTCGGCTTCCTCGAGATTTGGTGGTTTCATTGACATATAATGGCGGGCGAGAGAACGCTGAGCACGGGCATATCGGTTGTTGGAGACTTCCCAGGCGCGTTCATACATCGACGGGTCATTATCGATGTCACCGAGGATACAGAACAATCTCGGAGCGTCTGGAGGAAGAGGCGACAGTTCTGGGCCTTCGAATTTCTCGTGCTCATCCTCAACATCTTTGTTGGTTGGTTCGTATAGCTGTCTCCGGACGATCAATTTGGCTTTGTCTTCTCTGTCGGTGGCAGCGTAGCACAGCGCAACTTCAGCCCACATGTGGAGGCGTTCATATATATCAAGCGCCGTCCGCAACCCTCCTAGATTGACCCATCGGGAAGCCAATTCTGCCTCGAGACTCCAGCGCGTGGAGAAGTTTAACGTCCATATGAACTCCAATCTTTCAGCCGCTGGTGCTGATTCAGACTTTTCTGGTTTTGGGAGGAAAGTTGTAGGCTGTTCAGTGGAGGTATCATCTGCTGCGGAGGCGTCATTTGCTAGGGAAGCATCCGCTGATTCAGTATCAGCGATGACCTGGTCCACAAGGGCCTGCATTTGCAGGACACTTCTCTCCACAGTTCGAGACTTATATCCTTCAATCCGACTTCGAACCAACAAGGCTTGCGTATAGACTTGCCAGTTGGAGCTTCCGCCCTCCAGGACACGGGTAGCATACGGGAGAGTTTCTTCTCGCGTCAGCCCATGCTCGGGAGAGGTATTGGTGATTGCCGACGCAAGAGCAAGGAGAATGCAAGAGTCGAGAGGGTTGAGCATTGGCTGATTTGAGGGATCGATAGACGCCAAAGTAGGCGACAAAGACGATTCATCCTGGACAGTCATCGACTTTTCCTTCGTCTGATGATCTTCCTTGGCGAACGCTATCGACTCAAGAAGGGTATCATCGTTGAGTTCCAGATTTTTTGGTGCTACCGGCTTTGCCTTATTGTCACCCTGTTCGTTCGCAGTACTTTCTCCTGATGCGTTCTTGTCAGCGCTTTTCGCCAAAACTACCAACTGGCTGATGTCTCGCTCCTGAAACTTGGTCCTCTTCCCGAGCTTTCCTGTCAGTGCAAACTCAAACCCGTTCTCCGTGGCAGCCCGCTCAAGGTCTGCCCTAGCTTTGGCATCAAAGCCATGATGCATATGTGTCATTGCACGTTCAAGTAGAAATCTCGTTCTTTCCTCCGCGGTGGAAGTCGACGAGGCTCCCTGATCCCCAAGAACAGCCTTTCCAAGCTCTTCCAGATCACTGTAAATGACATCCTGCAAGGTCCCAGTAACTTCAGACAGCATCTTCTGATGGAGGAAGTTGACTCTCATCCTCGCAGTCCTCGCTACCAGCGGACCATCTGCACACAGGACATCCGCATCCACCAGTAACGCCTTAGCAACACAGAAAAGCTCAACGTTTGGAGTGAGTTTATATGCTGCCTCTCCGTCGACTGACAAGTCCCGGATCATCTTGTTCCGGACGGCATTAAGGTCTTTTTTATTTGCCCTCAATGCCGAGGGGATAACGACCTCAGCCGAGTTGAAAGCCAGCGGTGGCCCTGTGACATTTGATTGTAAGAAGGAAAAGAGCGCTGCAAGTCCGATATGCAGCAGCTGGGAACGCTGCTGACTAGGTGACAGTTCATAGTGCTGAGTCTGAACTAGATATTTCGCTCTCTCCGTCACGAAGTCGGTATAGGATATCTCGCCACTCCCCACGCGAGAGAGCGCCTCGCTGTCTTGAACCTCATGACCGAGAACTTCCTTTGCCAGGGGTAGCTGGAGGACAGATAAAGATCCCGCAGCAGTGAGACGGATGGGATCAAACCGTTCCCTGAGCGATGAGTCGTCATATAGGGTATCCAAAGTCTCCGGGAGCGAGGAGCTCGTAGATTCCGCCATCCTTTAAATTAGATCCTCAGCCAGAGAAGCAAAAATTCCTAAATATTGAATGTTATCAAGTTCCAGTAAGAAACAAGATGTGCGGTTATTGTGACGACATATGTGCGAACGTCTTGATAAATGGCGCCCAAAAATTTCAACGATGGTTTCTTGTCTTTTTTGAGTAACGCGGGGTATAATCAATAGAAAGATCGATGGATAAGATTCATGAACACATCATAAAGGCTAATGGGCGAAATAAATACAAGACAAAGCCTCTCTGTTTCTGCGTAAGGAAAGATCAACAGAGAGGTTCTGCTGATGGCGCGCGATCCCCGCTGACAATTGCTTTATCGATAACCAGAAATTTCAAAATGTGGTGGGGTTGATCTTTCCGTGTGTGGCATTAGAGCCCGTGCGCGGTGGCGACTCCCTGGAGCTCAGCAACCATTGTTCTCGACACGCACCTCGGCCGGTCGGCCACGGACTTGAAGAACCCCGATTATTAATTATTACGGTGCCAACTAGGGTAGTTAGTAGAGCAGGCAAAATGAAACACTTCAACATAGGGCTTAATTTATCATTTAGATCCAACGGACCCTTGAGGAGATCAGATTTAGAAGCTGAGCAGTCCTGCCAGGACATGCTACCTGTAGTTCGAATTAGCTCGGCTTGACTCCCTGCCTCACATTCTGCAACACCTAATTCTTAAAGGGCGCACGCGAGGAATTTGGCGCATTCTGCACTTTTGAGATTCTATATCTCTCAAAATTGAGAAAAGTTTAAGATCAATGTCGCGTCATATCGTTGGAACAACTTGATGTCTGGGGAAAAATGAACGTAAACTGTAGACCTTCGGATTTGCAAATCAAAAACACGAAGATCGGAAAGAGTGCTGTCTACAGTAGCGAGGTGCCCTAGTTATATAGATAGATATATATGAAGTTCTACAATATTTTCACACGATAAAAATACCGTGGTATAGAAACATCCGACACATTATTACCTGGAAGGAAACCTGCTCTTTCCAAAAAAGAAGAGATCTCTGACTGGGAAGTAATCACACAAAAGGAAAACGAAAAGACTCAGATCTTAGTTCCGTACGCACCGTTCCCGCTAATCTGCGCCCTCTGGATCCTCTGCCGGAATTGCTGCCTGAAGCGGTATCGTCCGTACGTTCCCAACCCGACGGTCAAGACAAACAGGACCGTCCAGATTCCTGTGACGATCATACCGATTGGGAAGATCGCTATTGTCATTCCCGGAAGCACGAATTTCGCTGCAGCGGTTACGATGGGGGAGGATAGCGTGATTGCTTCCGGCAGAGTGATGTTGGTTGGCGTGCCATTGGTACTGGCAAATTCGCCCGCAACGTAGGACAGAGTGTCAGAAGAGAGCGTCGTGGTGACGAGGTTGCTGGTGGCTGGATTGGTGGCAGACAAGGTGATATTTGGAATCATAAGAATACGGAGATCGGACCTGCCCGCGGGTTAGAAAAACTGCAAGTAAAGAAGAAACATTTATGTCAAGGCCAAGCTGAAAAAAAGAAAGAAAAAGAAAAAGACTTACGCTGTCAGCTTCGACGGGATAAGGCTGCTGCTCAGCTGCCCAACATTCTGGAAATTCCGCAGCATCTTTATGACCCCACCAGTCGCCGCTTTGTTTTGAACCGAAGGCCCGTTGGCTAAAGTCTGGGGCGAAGACAGAGCTGCCTGGGGAATGGACACTGAGAGCATGTAATCCGAAGGAGAGGTGCCTGCAAACTCGTCGACCGGCTGAGAAAACTGGTATAATCTGATGTCGGTCTCAAAGACGCCCGTTGCATTGTCGTAAAAGGGTATATTGTAACAGGCGACTATGCCACTTGGATTAACCACGCCGGTCAAACGACTAAGAGCAGCGTTGCACGCCTGAGTAGCGGATGCATTGAACGCTGCTTCGTTGAAGCTCGCGGCATCCTTCGCCGACGTGCTATCAGCCCTCTTCGCAATCGTCGAGTCGCTCTTGCCGTGGAAAGCAAAGTGGCTTCCCAGCTCTTTCGCGAACGCCGTAGGGGCCTCAGAGGCGAGGACAAAAGCCCAGACGGCGACTATTTTCAACCTCATCCCGCAGAAGCCTCGAAGAGAAAGATGTTGAAAGGAAAAATAATATATTAGATTTTTTTTTTACCGTCTTCAACTTTGATGGAGATATCCAGTCAGAATTCAAATTCAAAAAAGAGTATGCAAAATCCGTCCAGCGGCTGTAGAGAACGTAATCTATATTTCTTTGGGTCAATGCAATCCAAACCTCTTTCAGAGAAGGATACTTACCAATCTGCTATCCAACAAAGGATAGGACCAGAGAGGTGGCGCCAAGAAAGAAACTTTAGAAAGCGAAAGTAATCCTCAAATACTTCTGAAGCACGGGGCAAGATTAACCTAAGGAATGTGATGTAGCAGGGAAGAAACAAAAAACCGCCGATCCTCTCGGTCCTTTGGACAACGGAGCGACAAAAGATACACCCCCAGGACGGGGAGGATCAAGAAAGGGGATGGAGCATGCAGGAAGTTGGCATCATGACGGAACGGCTGTGAAACATCACTGACACAGCCTACAGGTCCATAACTCTGGTTCTTCATGCGATGCGCCAAGCACCAGGCTTCTCACTAAAAAAGTTCGGAGGCAGAGCCTCGATACAACAGGTCGCGCCACCAGCTGTGACACATTTGGTTCAAGTTGCTCTGGTCTTGCACTCTGTACGTCGCACAAGTACGGAGTGTATACTCCGTAGTCTGGGGGAAGCAACTCTACACCCACCTAACTACTTCCTGCGAAGTACATAGACTGAAAGAAAATGGAATATCCCCCGGGAACAGTGCCGGAGTGTTCTCAGGGCCAGTATGGCGGACCCCTTGTTCAAGAACCATGCAAAGGTCCAAAGACCAAAGTCGTATATTTCCGACTGTCCAAGCCGAAAAGATTCTTCACTGAGTCGAGAACCTCAAACATCCTGTTGGATAATCCCTGACAATGGTTTAGCGCCTTCAAAATTAGGCCAGGCCAATGCCGAAAGGAGAACTTCACGATCCGTGATTGCTTTGCGCCCAGCCAGAAAGGCCGAAGATCCGAGATGGCCTGAACAGCAACGGCAGCGATGCCCTGGCGCCTACTTAGTACGGAGTGCTGGGTCGAGGTCTCTGACAGGACCCTTTGCCTGTTTGGCATATAAGAGGGAGGTTATTGTTTGACTAGGCGAGGCTCTGCGACGACCGGTGCCTTGAAGCGCAGGACGTCGGGGAACGCCCGGGGTTCGGCGTGCCCTTGCGCGACAGGGGCTGCTTGGCGGCAACATCACCCGAGGGTCGGCTGGACCTGCGTGGAGCAAAGCAGCTCCTCGGCTCCTCTCTGCGGAGATCGCTGTACTCCATCTTGTTATTTTGTTTCTGCTGCCATCTATCACAAGAGGCTCGTATCTCAAAATTAGCATCTCCACCGCTAATTTTGCGCGCAAATATCAGCTTGAAAATAGATTCTGAAGACCCCGCCTGCCTGCAGATCGTCTGAAGATGGGTCAATGATGGGACATACAGAGTACGTATACTTCAGACACCCGCCGAGACTCCATGAAATTGGAGATGTTAAAGGATTCTGATCCATACTCCTGGACATGTTGTCATGCTGATTTGGCAGATACGTGTTCTCCCCAGTTAGTTTCTGCGCCATGGCGTCGGTTTCAGGTTTCCTCATCTCTCATGCACGAGATTCCATTATTATATTCCCTCTCAGATGGGACGTAACTAGTTAATGATACTAACTTACATAATAAGCTCAACCTCAGTGGTTCATGGCAAACTATCGATAAAAGGTTAAGTCCCTTGAGCCCAGTGGGGCTGTCTTCGAGCCTTTCTCAGCTAAAACTTCCCCTTCCGTCGGTATTTTATCTACGTACCTACTTCTCTTGGAGTTTAGCATGACTTCTCAGAATCTCATTCAACCCCTCACGCTGGAGACACTCGTCAAAATGGAAGCTGTGCGCCAGGGCATCCAGCTCCGTCTCATCCATCCCCTTGAACAGTCCCGCAAACTCGTCCTCGAACGACGCGGACAAAAACGTCTGCAACACCGCGCGTTGCACGTGTCGCTCTAGGCCCCACGGCCCCGGATAGGTGTCCTTGGCCGTCGGGCTGACCTTATCGATCCACTGGACGAGCGGTTTCAAGACCGCCTCGACCTCCGGTGACGGCTGCGTGCCCCAGGCGTCGAGCTGGAGCCGCCTCTTCTTGTCCAGGAAGGGCTGGATGGTCCTGTTCCACTTGCTCTCCGGGTTGGTGTAGATCATCCCCTGCAGGCCGATGTCCTTGTACAGCCAGATGGACCAGTGGATCTGGTACTTGTCGTAGATGCGTAACTGCTCGCCCAGCAGGTTGTATCGCTCCTGGTTGACGGTCGCGGCGTCTGGGTCTCTGCTGGGATCCGCGTAGACGGGACCAAACTCGCCGTTCCAGATCGGGGCGCCGAGCTCGTTTATAACCTTGGCCTTGCGCAAATATTGGCGCTCAAGGATCTCCTTCTGCTCCTCTGTTCCTTTGAACCGTGCGCCGGTGGGAAATCCCATGGTCTGCACTTTTGTATTAGCAGGCTTTTCTCGGAGGTACCCGTCTGAAAACGGCGAACTAAATAAATATAACAAGGCACATATAATAATAGGGAAACTCACGGAATAATCATGGATAGAGTAAACACAGTTCGGAAGCACCTTGTCGAACCCTTTCCACTCCATCGCAAAGGTGTTCCCGTCAAGGAAGAGTATATGGTCCGGGTCAACCTTCCTGATAGCCTTCTCGATTCGCTCATAGAACGCCGGCAGCCTGACGTGCTCTGGATCGCATGGTTCATTGAGGGGATTATACCCAGCCACCCAGGGATTGCCCTTGTACCTCGCAGCGATCTGTTCCCAGAGCCACACGGTGCGGTCCTGGTGATCCTTGAAGTCCCAAAAGGCGGCGTAGCTGGTCGGGTTGTCTGAGTGCCAGTCGGGATTCTGGCCGCCAGGGACGGCGTGCATATCTAGGATCGTGTAAAGCTTCTCTTTTGCGCACTGTTCTTGAAGATCAGTCCCCATTCCTTGCTTACTTCACTTTGGTTATTATTCAAAGGAAGTTTCTCTTATCCAACTCACCAAATCAATCACCCGATCCAAATGCTTGAAGCCAGACTCCTTCAACACGCGCGGGTTCATATCGTCCTCAAAATGGCGATAATTAAAAGGGATGCGGATACAGTTGAGTCCCAGCCCCGCGAAGAATTTCGCGTCCGCCTCCGTGAAGAAGTACTCGAGCCACTTATCGAAGAAGAATTCGTACTTCTCGGGGCCCAGGGCCTTGCGCATCGCGGCCCGGTGCTGGAACTCGTGGCCGGGGAATCCGGTTATGAAGTTCTCCATGCTGGTGGGCGACAGGATATATTAGCAGATTGTCATTTCAGTTGTGATGTGATATCTAGGGATGGATATATGTCTTCAATAGAAGCAAGTAATATGCTAGAGAAAAAGTTGAGAATACATACTTCATCCATCCTCCGACGGCGGCCCCGCGGAGGATGACCGTGTTGCCGTTCTCGTCGACGATTTTGTCTCCTTTGACTCTTAGGATTCCAGTAGCCATGTTTCCGCTTCGAATAAGATCACTCCAGAAACAATCCGTTATCTTTTTCTTGCGCACTTGTGTCGTTTTGCACCGCGAAGAGTGACTTCCAGGAAGACTCCGGAGTCAGTCATCTTGCAGTGACCAGGGAGGATGCATCTTGCCTTTATTTAGGGGAAAAACAGACAGTATGTATGTATTATTCCCCCAGTTTTCAGCCCGGCCTGGAATACTACTTACTACTCCTAGATGCAGCCAGCATACTACCCCGCCATCACGATTGGCGGGATATTGCTTCGCCAAGTCTGTCCAAGACCCAAGGTGTTAGTAGAGGGAGCGCGAACCGTAAGACTCGACTCTTTGCCCGTACACATACATCCATTTAGGCTAATGTTACCTCGCTCACAGGCTGAGTGAGCAGCAGTTTAGGACCGAAATTCCGCGAGGGCAGTTATGTAAACTCGTGACAGGAAACCGGTCTAAATCCCCAATATGCGAAACTTTAATAGGAAACATTGATGAATACCAGTGCTTTTATCCCTGGTGGCTTTTTTTTGCATCTGATTTATCTGCGGCTAAATCCATCTTACTGTACAGGTCGCGGTGTCACTCGGGTGCGTCGAAGGGCCAAACATGCTACTAACTAATCGGATGTGCCGCTAGTTTTAGGTCTCTGCTGCTACAAGGAGGCCAATTTTCAGTCGTTTGTTACAACTAGACTTTTCCGAGTTGTATGTACTTCAAGGAGACGCTCGTACCCCATATATACATTGAGCTGTACATAAGTAAATACAGGAAACACGAAAATCTCAGGTTCTTTTCGTCGTTCGGGTATCTACCGCACAAGATGTGGAAAGCATGAAAATACTTGGAAAGCCACAAAACTCCACAATAGATGCTAGACCATTGCCACCCTCCCCTCCTGGAATCATCCATTGATTTGAGAAGGAAAACAAAGACACGTAAACAAAATGTCGTAAAAGGAAGATCTTTGTTTTGAGAGAGACACGGACCAATGTCGACTCTGTTCAATGGCGTTAGATCATTACCAATCCTGGCCACGGTCTTTCATGAGGATTTCGATAGCCTCATCCTCTGGGACAGGGTTGTCATTCAGCTCCTTGACGCATTGCGTCAGGCCCTCAGCCGCTTCATCAACCTGCTCAGCTGTCCAGCCGGTGCAGGCCATAACCATGCGACGGTAGTTCTCCCCCAACACGACGTTCTTGGATTTGAGTCGCTCCACTTCTGCCAGTATCTCCTCATTATGTTCCTGATAACATTTGATGCGAGATTTCAAGAGTTCGACTGACGGCAAGGAAGCGAGGAATGCGGTCTGTTCTTCTGAGAATCCAGCACTAGGATCAAAGGTGTCGGGAAACAGTCTGTCGAATTCGGTAACATCGACACCGGAATCCCTGTCGGCATCACCGATGACCATCCCCTTTGAGGGGTCGAACGAGTCGCCATGGGTATCCTTCAGAGCCTCTAGGAGTTCTTCAGAAGAACGTTCCAGGTTTTTGATCCGCCTGTCAAGTTCCACGCGTTCGGAAGCTCTCTGTTTCAGCTCGTCGAGTTGCTTCTGTTCAATTTGCCTGGCCTTCGCGCTTTCACGTATCTTCGCGTGCCAATGATCAAATTCTTCCTGTTTCTTGCTTAAAGCGGAGCTTAGCTCCCTGTCAATTCCACCTAGTGTTTCTTCCACCATGGCGGTGATCTGCGCAATTGTTGCTGGGCGGCAGTTAGCATTAAGAATGTCCATGTAATGCTGCACCGGGTTTTCTTACAATCTAGAATTTCTTTTTTTGTTTTGGCAAGCTGATCTATGAATGAATCGTTCCTCTCCCCATTTTGCTGGGATTGAGAGCTTCCGTTGACCATGTCGACGCCAACACCGTAGTCTGCAGGTCGTAGGCCAGTATGATTTGGTATGTGTGGATCAGCACCAACTTCAAGAAGTTGAGGCACGAGAACAGAGCGTGCACGTCCTGCTAGGTTCAGTGCGGTATCACCCTGATCATCACGCAAGTTGACAATCTCGGATATAAATCGGCCTAGAGTAATGACCTCGTACTCTTGTGTCCTTCTCTGTCCGTTGCTGTCAATAGTTGGTATACTGATCTTGGAGCCTCCATGGCGAACGATGAACTCAAGAAGAGCCTCAAGGTAATGCTTCGCCGAAACATGACCACCCCCTCCAGTCGCTGCCATGACTGCAATGTGGTGAAGAACAGTTCGACCACTATAATCAACCATCTCGATTGTGGGAGCAAGCACCTGTAGCAATCGCGGAAGACTCCGGTAATCAAGATTGTTTCTCGTTCCGACAGCTTTCTGAAGTGCTGTTTCACCAGCAAGATTCAGACGGAAGATGCTGGCCCCCCTCTCGACAAGCGCATGAACCAGTGGCATGCGAGCAAGCATCGCAGCCCAGTGCAAAGCACTATTTCGATACTCATCGAGTGGAATTTCCAAATCTTCCCCAGATAGCTGCATGAAGGCAGGATGGTTTGAAAAGTCTTTAGTGCGCTTATCGAGAAAGAGGGTCATGATAAGTTTCATCTTCTGGAACCTCTCTGGTGTTGTGGCAGGAGGAAGTGCCTCGAGACCCCGCTTCTGTCCATCCAGCATCGGAGCCGATCCATCCATTTGTTGATAGAAAGAGTCGGTAGGCTCTGTTGGCGTTGGCTCATGCATGGAGTGGTTAGAAGAGACGCCGTTTGTCGTGACTGGAGGTCCTTGATTCGAGCCAGATCTGGCTCGCTTGCGAGGGGGCTCGCCGGGATCTTCATGATCAACACCAGAAGGATCGTGGGCACTTATCCGTGCGCTGTTCTGAAGATTGCCACCAAACCCACCGTCAGAAGTGCCACTGTGCGTGCTCTGCTGGCTGTTCGGAGGCGCCTGAGAGTCTTGACTCCCCATCGGGTATGTCACCTTTCTCATGGCGCTGGATCGTCTACTGTCGACACCTCTGGCTGTGGGAGAATCAAACCGGGCCCTGCTGATCGCATTGACCGCAGTCGCTGCGGTTTGAGAAATGTTCTGGAAAAAGGTGCCCTGTGGCGGTTGGTTCATGCCCCGGTTGTCAACGCCGCTGTAGAGGCGTTTCCTCTGAGCGGCCATTGCTTGTTCCTTGGTGGGAGTCTCTATAGCGCCCTGACCCGCAGGACTGACGCCATCCTGGCCCATATCGTACTCGAGAAGGGGTCTCAGTAACTCTTCGACATGGTATTCCCGACAAAGCTCTACTCCCCTCTGGTAGCTCACCCAGGTGCCCTGGTATTTGCCGTACCCTCCCTGGACCTTCTCGTGTTCACCTATAGCTATCTCCTTTTCAAGAGTCTTTGTCCGTCTAGCCTTCACCACACCTGCGACTTTCAGAATCTGGGTTGCGTTCAACCAGGAGTCGGAACGGCGACGCATGACAGCAATTCCGTTTACTTCCATCTCATATACGGGCACGTTAGAATACACGGCCTAGACAATGAGTTAGTCTCCTCAGTGGCACTCTCGACCCTCACAGAAGAAATAGAGGAAAACGGACCCTGTAGATCTGAGGCTTGTACTCTTGCTTGTACTCTTGATACGGCACCACAGCGCCATAATTCTCGCCATCTTCGTACCCACCATAGTTTCCTTTTGACATTGAGTTGCGAGAAGCACCGTTTGTAAAGCTGAGCGACATGGCCGACTGCTGCGAACTCCGAGAAGGCGTAGGCGTTGCTCCGGAGGTTGATGCGACTGACTGGGAAGCGTTGAAGGATCCATGCGACTGTGACAACTGCATCCCGTTGGCCGATCCAACACTGCTCTGGGAATATGACATGGAGACGCTTGGACGTGAAGTGTGATAGCTATTCGAAGCCATGAAGTCGGTTTATTTTCGCACCGTAACTCATGAAAGGTCCCCGGATGCGGCGCACATATGGGACCTAAGGCTTGTCAGACGTATCGCACAGTCAAACATGTGGCCAATAGGCTGGCATGAAACAGACGAGACAATGCCATTCGTTGCGGAGTGGGCCGGCTGGGAAATGCACCTACAGTGGGAGCGATGTGCTGGAGGAGCGCGCGAAGCGGCGAGATCCAAGGCGCGTGGTCAAACCCGGATCGCGAAAGGGGCACGACGGGGCGCTGCGAGCGTCGGGGAACCTGTCAGTGACGCAAGAGGGGAATTCAGGAGAAAAGCCAGTGCCCATAGAGATCGACAAGACAGGAGGTCCGTAAACCGTGCAGGCAGGGCGGGATCGTGCCTGGTGGATGCGCATCCGGCGTGGCCTGGAGATCGTGTTCTCGCGGGGTCTGTTCGCGTTGCGGCTAGCGCTTCGCGTAACCCTGCAAAAACGCCCTGTATTTCCTCTCCGGGCTTGGCCTCGTCCCCAACACCACCTCTTTGACGGCTCCCTCCGCTGACGGCCCTGCACGACTCCCGCGGATATCTCAAGATTCTCCTCGTCGGATCTGCTGCGGACAGAAACAGAGCGCGTGGCTGTGCTAACGGCACCACCATGGCTCGCACTGTCATCGTCCCGCCCGAGCAATGGCGACATCTTCTACGAGCGTCCCTCCGCGAATGCTCCTACCTCCCGGACCCGATTGCTCGGGGATATATGCACGATTATATTATGCGGAGGTATCGACGCTTTGCCCCAAAAGGCAAAAAGCCTGAGAACCTCGATATCCGACGGCAATTCCGGCTTCGGAGGGCTGCAAAGCACACGCTTTCCGTTCTACAACGAGCCAACGAAGGATATATACGGCCCCTTGAAAGGGTCCTGTATCTGTCGTACGGTCGGATCGGGAAGCGCAGACATGAGCTCCTGGAGCCCATACTTACGCCCGAAGTGCCCAAGGACAAGAATGCCGTCACGGATATGATCAAGCAGCCTGCCATGTTCGAGGACGGATGGCAGCCTCCAAAAATAGTGGTCGAGATCCTGAAATCCCAGCACCAAAATGGCCTGGTCGGTCGGATGACACCAAGATCGCTGGTCAAAACGCTTCAACCGAAGATACCCGAAGAGAACAGCTGGGGGAAACCTCTCGCTCCTTGCCGTCGAAGGAATATCAGGAAAAGGTGGTATCATGCTGCACTCGACAGCCTTCTTCCACCACTCCCGGAAGAAGAGGTGAAGATACTGGACGGTCTGCTATCTGGAACCCATCCCTGGGAGCCAGTGAAACGGAGGAAGGGCCCGCCTGGATCGCCTTCCACTCAGCAATTTCTTGATGCCAAGTTCCTTGCAGTGGGACCGCCAAAGGGACATACCTTCGAGAAGTATGTCAATGGACGACCGCATAGAATCACACGGCGGTTTATGCGAGGGTTATGGGAGAAGATATCAATTCTAGTCCCCCGCATGAAATGGGACGAGGCAAAAAATAAGTGGTTATTTGAATGGGGTTCCCCGAGGCGCGGACAGGAACTGGCTGCGGTCATAGACCAGAAGCAAGTGCCTGATCTATTCCAGGGTGTTGATGACAAAGGAACGCGCGTCAAACCGCAGGAAGCGAAGAAGCCAAAGCAGAAGGTAGCGGCATGACTTACTGTGGCTTTAATGCTCTGTCGAAGAAATCATGTCTGCCAGCCTCCGGGCGATCCCTCGGAGACTCGGCTGCAGATGATCACATTCCAGAGGTCTGCTCATTTCCATTCCCCGAACATCAATCGGAAGAAATGTGCTTTTGATCGGATGGTCGCGGGATTTACGATCTTCTGTGGAGCCTTCACATCAGCAAAACATGCCCATGATTCCAGGGTCCTTCTTTTCTTCCCATAGACGGGAGAGCATTTGGATCAATTGTATCTTCAAGGCATGGATACTCCGGATGTGATCTCTCCAGGCGGAAGAAATTTGCTTTTCCTCCATCTCCTCTCTGCGAACGTGAAGATTTCATGAGCTAATCGACTGAGTCGATTAACCTTTTCTCGACGGGATGCCACGTTCTGCCTTTGGGGGAGCCATGCGACAGTCTCCATTGCGATATTTGTCGCATCATATGGCAAACTATCGTCTTATAGTCGAACCCATCATCTTATCTCGAAGTTCTAGCCAGCTCTATCTAGGCCTAGTACTTTGGGATATCATAGCGAGCCGTAGAGTAGCCGAGCCTAGATCAACAGAGACGCATAAAGATCTGTGCATTAAAAATCTCATTGTTCCCCAATTTTCATATCCATCTACATGGATAGCAATCTCTTACAAAACGGGAAAGGGGTGCCTTTCATACAGTTTGTCAGTTGGCTAGGTCTATTTCCAGATATGGAAGCAATGTCACGTGACATAGAAATATATCAACACCACAACGCGTGCCAACATGATCCCCATCACCCAGACAGGACACAGGGGAAAAAAAAAGTTGTTTATTCATCCCAAGACAGACTCTTAGAAGAGAAAAAAAGCTCACACCGAGGGGGGCACTACGAAAACCCCCCACCTATGCTTTTGGCGGGTAGGGGATTTTACTACTCAGATCCTTCCAGCCAAGAAGCCCTCATTGCCTTCATCGGATGTTAGCAGTAGGGATAGTATCTCACCCGCTGCACCTCTGACCGAACCAAGGAGAGGATCGAACCTGGGGCTTTGGGTCCGGTGATAGGGAAAGGCTGTTGGCTCTATAAAGAGAGAGAGAGAGAGAGAGCCACTAGCCTTAAGCTGCACTATTGTCCCAGGTCCTGGTTGCTAGGTGAATGTGATTATAGAATATAAAGCAGAAACTGGAGGGTGTCTGGTTGCCTAGGGGAAGGGGGGTGCCCATGTGAATGATACAGAGGAGAGAGGGGATGAGGCTGAGATCACCTGCAAGCACTGTCCTCTACATTCATATATCTTCGTTCTTCAGCCTCTGAACTGGCAATGGACGATATTTGCTGGGTAAATGAGCTATGTTAGCCAAAATCAGTTTGCTGGGGACATAACATGTTCTTGGAAATGATTCGGGACCTGATTTACTTGCCCTACTACCCCTATGTATCTACCGAAAGTAGATCCCTTAAATTAAGAGACATAGCAAATGACACTGTGGGACTTGTGATGTGATGAGTGACGCGATGTATACGTGTGAGATCTTGTCTATGTATATACATGCGATAGAGTGCAAGAATCCAAAGACAAAACCCGACGCTCAGGGGTCAATTGCAGGATATAGACTAGGTACGTACCCCGATTTCCCGAACTTCCCCAATGGATTCCCAGATATAAGCTTAGCAGACCCTGGAAATGAATGACAAACGGCTCGTCTTAGGTATTATTAGGGAAAAAAATAGTGTGCAGTAGAAGGTATGGACCTGCCATAAGAACCCTGCACATGTCCTAAAGTTCCCCCCGGTAGGTTCTGGTACTATATTTGCAGAAATCGAGCTCCTACGATAATGTCAGACAAGGATTGCAAGATCGCTTAATTAATGGCCCTATTTTAATCTTTTTTGGAGAATGTCTTCCTTCTAATGCTCGGCAGGCTCATCGGTTTTGTAATAGTATTGCGAAAGAAATATCGATCGTTTTCATGTCTGTCTTCTCTTCCCCGGTTGAAGTTAATCAAATACCTATGAATATCCGCCTAGATCTGAAGATGCTCCTCGTGTTCGCAAATTCTGAAGCAGGAATTCAGTCAAGGAGTTAACTTTGAAATCTAATACCAATCCTCTATACGGCGAACGGACAAATAGTTAGGCTTTTTTCATCACGGAAGGCAATAGAAAATCCAAATTTGCACTAAATCATCAGCTCCTATCAGTCTCGAGTTCGTAGGCCCGGAACTCTGCAAGAGAGCTTAGCACATACACTCAAAGAGAAGATATCGTATCTGCTCGATCTTCCCTATTTGCTTGCCGAGACAGCCGGGGCCTTTGAACGATTTGATACAATCCGTAACTAAAACGCTGCCCCCCATTGGCAGATACAACGCTTCCCGTCGTCCATCTGGCGTCAGGAGAGCACAGCATCCCTACCGTGCCCGCCACCTCCCAATCATACGCCGCGCGTCCTCCAAGCTCTTCAGCCATCCTCTTCATCTCTTCCGAATCAAAGTCATTCACCTTACTCAGCGGCGTGACCAGGTTCCACAATGCCAGCGCCTTCTTGATCTCCAGGGGCTGGCGCAGATACATATCCGTCATGATGGGCCCCGGGTTGATGACATTGACGGTCGCCCGTTCGGCCAGCTCTCGTGCCCAGACCCTGGTCATGGCCTCGAGCGCGCCCTTGGAGGCCGCGTAGACGGTCTACGCCGGCTCACTGACCGACGAGCCGATGGAGGAGATGTTCACGATCCGCCCGGAGCGGTCGTACGGCAGGTAGGGCAGGCAGGCCTGCATGAGGAGGATGGGTCCTAGGACGTTGGTCGTGTGGACTTCGTAGAAGTCCTCGGGTCGGATCGATCCGAGCGGCGCGAGGATTACGATGCCAGCGTTGTTGACGACGATGTCAATCTGGAACTGTCCCGTTCCCGTCTTCCTGTCTTGGAATGTGTCTTTGGCGGCGTCGATCAGAGCGGCGCAGCCAGCTTCGGAGGCGATGTCTGCGCGGACGGGAACGCAGCGGACGGCGTGTTCCGCTGCAGCTCCGCGGCGAGCGCGGCGGCCAGCGGATCAGAGGCCGAGGTCTTAGTTGAGGATGATCGAGCAGCCTTATGCTCGCCAGGTTGCGGGCAATCGCTGCTCCGAGGCCTGTTCTCGCCTCGTCAGTTGACCTGATATTTTTATTGTATTCGGTTGAGAATGGAGCGTCGAACTCACCTCGCGCCCCTCCGGTGATGATGGCAAGCTTCCCCTCCAGCATTCTGGGCACGGTCTTGAAACCTTCCATTCTGACTGCTCTTGATGTATTGACTTCCGGCTGGTCTTGTTCGAGGGAACGGAGACCGGCGTTTGATGCACAGCGCCAACAAGATTATGCTGTATTTCGAATCATCGCCGGGATCCTCCATGACAACCCTGGATTGTTCCTGGTGAAGAATTAGCATGGTTGGACAACCAGGTTCGTTGCCCTTGCTGCAGTGGACTCGCTAGACAGGGATCTCGGGGTGGCGGAGGAGAGATTGAAGGGACCAGGCTCTTCAAATAATGGACTGCAGAGCTGACCACCTAACATACGTGCCATTGCTTGAACTATGCTCCAAGGCCAGAGTCAACCTCCACCGGGAAGACCCCCACAACATGCAACAATACGTTAGATTTATGTCTAGCGGTTCTAGGGGCCAAGCAGGAAAACACCATATGTCCAGTGGGAAACGCTGACGACGGAGACTACAGGGGGATATGTTTTCCAACGCTGTGAACGGGACGCTCCAAATTTCAGAATCTAACTAACCGGACGCATCTATTTAGTATGGGCTCCAGCATCCACGGGCAACAGAATCGCCGTGACATACGAAGACGCGTCGGAGCAGAGCCGGAGAGACGCCTGCGCGACTTCGTGCGGCGCAGCCCAGCGACCCAGCATGCTCACCTGTCTGGCATACGTTTCGTGATCCGATCCCATGGTCGTCAATGCCTTGGCGGACATCTCGGTCAAGATGGCTCCCGGCGCAACCGTGTCGACTCGGATGTGGCATCGCCGTTTTCGCTAGCCGCCTGCTTGGTCAAACCGACAATGGCATGCTTGGACGCCGTGTAGGCCACCATGTTTGCGTGTGGATAATACGCAGCGACGGATGAGATGTTGACGATCGAGCCCCCGGTCCCCTGCTTGCGCATCTGCGCGATCTCGTACTTGATGCCCCTTCAGATTAATCGACATCAGCCTGTCGAAGTAGTCTTCGTCAAACTCCGTAAAAGGTGCTCCATCGGGGGTCAGGGCCGCATTGTTCACTGCACAGTCCAGCCGTCCAAACTCGGCGACGGCCCTGTTGACCATATTCTGGACGTCCTCGGAGCTCGATATATCGGTCTTGACCGCGAACGCGCGTCCTCCTGCCTTCTCGATCTCGGCGGCAACGTCCTTGATACCCGACTCGTTCACGCCCGCCAGCACCACGCTGGCTCCGGCCTCAGCGAACAGGAGCGCAGTGGCTTTTCCCATCCCTTGCGCGGCTCCGGTTATGATGGCGACTTTTCCTTCCAGTGCTGGGTAGACTTTGGCCTTGGGCACGTTCAGCCGGGCCAGAAGACCGGCGTAATCGCCCATCTCTGTGACTGGCATGATGTCAAGAAATTTCCACTGCCTATTCGGGAGGATACTAAGTTAAGTAGGCAACTGATGGTGTTATGAGCGTGGTAGAACCCTTTTCACGTCTATTGGAACTGTTATAATCGAAAGGGTGTTTCAAAGAACACACAATGGCAGATATGTACTCCCGGTGCAGCAACTTGAATAAATGGCAGACGGGTCGCCGACAGATCGAAAGAAATTCCAAATGCCGAATGCCGTCAAGGAGGGGTAAAAGCAGGGAACAGCTTCACCATGTCCTTGGTGTTAGGGGCCTGAGTCCTCCCTTTCGCACTACGGACCGTGATGATTGGGGAAAGATCCTTGTCATGGAAGGTTGCGATGAAGTTCCGCATGTCGAACACTTAGGGCTTGCGCTTGGCGTGGTTCGCAGTAACCCAATCACCCTTCATCAACGCTTCCAGTGCAGTCCGCGAGTCAGGACTGGTCACTATCAGGACAGAGCTTCCAAGGGTTCTGAGCAGCTGTAGAAGTCCGGAAGAGATCCCATGCAAGCAGTCCCCGGAATTTCCCAACACGGTCAGGATACCGTTCAGGGATGCCTCCTGCTAGGAGTTCCTCCTGGTCTTATGGAGACGAGACGCGATATTTGGCAAGCTGTTGCGAAACTTGGCCAACGAAAGACATATCTATCTGCAGGCCTTTATCGTCCCATACTCATAGCAAGAGAGATGATCTTTTGATGTTCTCGATAGTTTCTTCTTCACAATAATAACAACATGCAAGTTTCAGGAGTGGTGTCCGGCGCTCCGAGTTCATGGAAACATCGACATGAGTCGATAGACCGAATACTAACCACGGATGCTCGAGTTGGTTGACTAGTGAAAACATCGATAGGGAGTGGTGATAATCTCATTCCTCTTCACACTACATCCAGTGTCTCCTTTTTTTGACGACTACTTCCCATCTTCTCTCTTTCCTGTCGTTAACATACAGCCAATGGCAAACATGGAGGTAGAGAAGATCAAGCCTCACACCAGCTGGATCAACGTTGTGGTCAGTATATGTATACTACACATTGCTCTATTCACATGAAATGACAGGCTAAAGCCGAGTACTATCTAGACCATCCTTGCGGCTGGCCTGGGAAGCTTCAACTTTGGGTTTGCGAACAATGTTATCGCTGGTACCCTGGCCCAGTCGACGTTCATCGCGAAATTCCTCAGCAGCCCCGACGCAACTGCTCGTATCGATAGTATCGTAGGATGGTATGTTCTCAAAACCGAAAACAAGACACAAATTAGACAAAGCGCTTATTATCATTGAGAAGTTTCCTCGGGGGTGCCATCGTTGGCGCGGTCATCCAGTCGCACATCTCCAGCGCCTGGGGCCGTTGAGCAACAACACCCGGGTGGCAGCCATCTTCTTCATCCTCGGAACGCCCTCGTCGCACGTCGCCATGTTCATCGTCGGGCGAACGATCGCCGGCATCGCGGCGGGATGACCATCGGCAACTGCCCCGTGTACATGAGCGAGATACATGAGCGAGATCTCGCCGCCACATACCGGCGGCCTGCTGGTCGGCCTGCAGGGCGTGTGCATCGTGTGGGCATACATCATCGGCTCGTGTCTCGCGCTCGGCTTCAGCTTCGTCACGGAAAGCCACCAGTGGCGCCTCAACTACATCATCGCGACCGTCTTCAGGATCCCGCTCTTCGCGTCGCTGTTCTTCCTGCCCGAACCGCCGCGGTGGCTGGTCGAGACGAGACAGCGAGGCCGCGGCCATCCTGGAGCGTCTGCACCGGACCAGGTCGGATCCCAAGGCGACGCTTGCCCGCGGGGAGATGATCCAGATCAAGGCGCAGGTCGATCTGGAGCGGTCTCTCCCGCGCGGATACCTCCATATCCTCCGGACGCCGTCGTTGCGGAAGAGGTTCGTCTGCACCGCGCTGGTGTGGATCATGGGCCAGAGCACGGGGATCAACGTCATCGCCACCCTGACCCCCGTGCTGTTCGCGTCGCTGGGCTTCGATACGACGCTCCAGTTGGCGCTTTCCATCGTCTGGACTGTATGTCTGCAGATCGGCTGCTCTATCAATGTCCACCTCCTGGACAGAGTAGGCCGCAAAGCTCTCCTCGGGATGTACTGTACTTGTTTGTACAGATGCTACCTCCTACACCCCCATTTTCCAATGATTTATTTCTATTTCTATTCCCATCAGTGGTACAGTACATAAAGTAGACAACTAGTAACTCTCCTCTCTTCACGTTATGTCCATCAAAGTATACGGCGGCCTCGGCAGCGTCGTCCTTTCTCCATCGAAGCCGCCCTGGAAAAGCACTACCTCCAAGCCTCCTCCAGCAAATCAGGCATCAACGCCTGCGTCGCCATCTACTTCCTCTTCGCCGTCTGGTTCACCGCGACGATCGAATACACGGGTTACGTCTACGCCTCGGAGATCTGGCCCACCCACCTGCGCAGCTACGGGGCGACCATCACCTACGTCTCGTTCTTCGCCGCCGCGCTGGCGTACAGCATGCCGGCCAGCACGGCGTTTGCGGACATCAGCTGGAGGTACTTCATGGTGTTTGTGGCGATCACGGGGCGTTGTTGCTGTCGCTGTTCTCCTCCCGGAGGTAAGTTCGCCACTGCACTGCCTACCAAGCAAACTGAGGTAACTTGAACGGAGAGCCACACGTCATATGTCGTTGTCAGATTTGGAAGAAAGGGCTGTTCGCTGAAATTTTTTTTTTGATTGATCATCACCATCAGACAAAAGGACTCACCCTGGAGGAAATCAGCGGCAAGTTCAAGCGATTGCCCGTGGTCTTCTCAAAGAAAAGCGTAAACCCAAGAAGGGAGATGCAGCATATTCTGGCAAACCTATGGCACAATCATGATAAGACAAGGGGCCCAAAGGTACTGTACCATGGGTCTGGATGAGGGAGTTCATGGCTCATATCGAATCTCTGGAGTGCCTGAACGTTAAGGAGTCAAACAGGTCATAAGAAGCAGCTTTAGTAGTTACCTAGATGGAGGCTGCAACTAGATACGGAGATACAGGTGGCGACGGGCGGTTGACATCAAGGTATCGAGTACACACAGAAGAATCCCACCAGGGAACACAGAAATACTACGTACGACACAAAGGACAACAGGTGTAATGAACCAACTGATTCAGTCCCTGTTCTAGAAACGGTGAACCATGCCACAGGCAAGGTCACAGGAGATCTATCTAATCGAAGATGGTCACAACGAGACCAAGACTCGACGACAACATCATTATTCAAGGAAAAGAAAACATGACACGGGAAAAACATAACACATCGTAACCGCCCAACTCCGGACCACAAAGGGAAATCCACATATCGCGTGACTCGAAGGATCCAGTCTATGATCATCTTCGCGGCTCCGAAGCCACCCAGAGTCTCAAATGTTTACTCATCCTCGTCGGAGAAGACCTCCTCACCACGCTTCCTGCGAGCCATACGCTCCTTCTTCTTCTTGCGGAGCTCAGAAGAGGTGAGTTTCTTCTTCTTGGGGCCGGTCTCGATCTTGTTGCCCATGGCGTCGACCTTCTCCTCGTCGTCCTCCTTCTCCTGGAGACGAGGACCGCTGCCCTGACCCTGGACCCAGTTGTGGCCGGAAGGAGTCATCTTGCCGTCCATGACGGACCAGACTTCCTCGGTCAGGTTCTCGGTGAACTCACGAGAGTGGGTGATGATGACGACACCACCCTCGAAGGCCTTCAGGGCCTTGGCCAGGGCACCGAGAGAGTCACGGTCAAGGTAGTTGGTAGGCTCGTCCAGGACGATCACGTGAGGACGCTGCCACGAGCAGGCGGCCAGGACGACCTTGACACGCTGACCACCGGACAGACCGCGCATGCGGGAGTGCGACACGAGTTCGGCGTCGAGACCGAAGTTGGCGCAGTGAGCCTCGATCTCCCTGCGGATCAGAGGGCGGAACTGGCCGCTAGCAAGAGCCTCCTTCTGGTCGATCTCGGCAACCATCTTGGCATGGGACTGGATGATCTCGCTGCGAGGAATCCAGGCGTTGTCGGCAGTCGACATGGGGGTCCACTTCTCGTTCTTCTGGCCGACGTTCTCACCGAGAGCGAACGAACACTCGTATTCGTAGGTGTTCTTGAACTTGCGACGGGCATGGATACCGATGACCTTACGCAGGGTACCTTCGATCTTGTAGATCTTGTCCATAGCCTTCTCGTCATCCTCGGTGATCTGCTTGTTGGCACGGTCCATGGTCTCACGGTCCTCGCCGGTCTGGAAACGCCACTGGATGTACTCGGAAGGAGTCTTGTCGAGGTGGTTATCGATGTGGGCGAACGCGTGCTGCTTGATGTAGGCGATACGGATGTTCTCGTGGTGGTAGACCTCACCGGAAGTGGGGACCAGCTCTCCGGTCAGGACGTTGACCAGAGTGGTCTTACCAGCACCGTTGGGACCGATGACAGCGATACGGGAGCCCAGAGAGACCTGGAAAGTGACGTCGGTGAGCTGAGGCTTGGGGGTACCTGGGTACTGGAAGGACATGTTCGTGACGCGAATGATGGCCTTGGCCTTGGTCTTGACACCCTCCAGGTAACCGGGCTCGGGGAACTTGAACTCCAGGTCGGAGGCACCCAGCTCGTAGTAGGAGCGAGCAGAAGGAACCTTCTTGACGAACTCGCTCAGAGAGCCACGGTAGCGCTTAAGCTTGAAGCGCTCGTAGTGGATGACGTGCTGGATGACCTTGTCGAGGAACTTGCTGTCGTGGGAGACGATGATGGAAGTGCAAGGAGAGTTGATGAGGTAGTTCTCCAGCCACTCAACGTTCTTGACGTCCAGGTGGTTGGTGGGCTCATCAAGGAGCAGAATGTCGGGGTTCTCGAAGACAGCACGGGCAAGAGCCAGCTTCATCCTCCAACCACCAGACAGGGAGGTGATGGGGGCGTCGAACTGCTCCTTAACGAAGCCGAACTCCTGCAGCTTGGCTTCGACGGAGGCGCGGTCGACATTAACGCCAGCCTCACCCAGCTTCTTCAGGGTCCATTCCATGACGGTCTGCTCGGTGTCGGCCGCGTCCAGGTCGTGCTCGACGAAGACGGTCTTGACTTCGCTCTTCTTGGGGAAGCCCTCGACCTGCTCGTTGTTAATGGCACGCATGAGTGTGGTCTTGCCGGAACCGTTGGGACCCAGGAGACCGTAGCGCTGACCACGCTTGAGACGGAGGTGAGTCTGGTTAAGAAGGATCTTGGCACCGTAAGCCAGGTTGAAGGTGCAGTTGCAGAGATCCTCGCCCTCCTCCTCATCAGAGAGGACCTCCTCCTCGTCGGCAGCGCCGGGAGACGCCTTCTTACGGAGGGCCTCAGCGATAGGCTTGGCCTCGGCCTCGCCGACGATGGCGGTGATGTATGGCAGGGTGTTCTGAGTCCAGCTCGAGACCTCGTTGTTCTTCTCGTCGACGAGCTGGCCGCCAATGGCGGCGATGTACTCGATGGTGGACTCGAACTGGGGAATCAGGTCCTTGAACTTGGGCTCCAGAATCTCCTTGAGGATCGCCGCGACGGTGGAGATGTCACCGGCGTGGGAGATCTCGGGGATCTTGCCATCCTTGACATCACCGACACGGATGAGAGTGTCCAGGGCCTGTCTGGTCTTCTCACGGGCCTCGGGGTCGGCCAAAGTCTCGTAGTTCTTCTGCAGAGCAGGCATCAACTTGGGCAGGAAGGGAGCGACGATCTGAGGGTCCTCGACGAGCTTGCACATGTTGTCGACAATGACGGCCGACTTACGCTTGATGGCAGTCTCACGCTCGACGAGACCACGGTCCAGCAGAGGAACCATGATGGCCAGAGTGGGCTGGTAGACGTCCTGGACGAAAGTGGTGGCGCCCAGCAGGTGGACGGTCTCCGGGACGTTCTCCGGCTTGGCGATACACTTGATGAGCTCGGGGATGAAGCGCTCAATATCCTTGTTGGAGATCAGCTCGCAGACCTTCTCCATGGTGCTGTAGGCAGCCTTCTTGACTTCGGGCTTGGTGTCCCACATGGCCTCGGAGACGACCGGGATCAGGTCGGGGACACGGTAGGAGAGCTGGACGGGAGCGGTCTCGACCAGGGTGTTGATGCAGTCGAGAGCGGCCATCTTCTCCTGCCACTTCTGGGCGTTGGAGAGGGAGTTGATGATCGGAGGGAGAATGGCCTTGACGGCGTTGGGGTTGGTGGCCTTGACGAGAGCAATGGCAGCAGCCTGGGCCGCGTTCTTCACGGGGACCATCTTGTCGCCGACCGCGGCCAGGACAGGGCCGAGCAGCTCGACGAAGTAAGGCTCGAGGCCGGCAGCGACGGGGGAGTGCTGAGCAACCGCCCGGATGGCATCCAGGGCGCGTTCACGAGCGGTAGCATCCTTCTTGTTTCCGAGCTGCTTCTTGAAAGACTCGACAGCCCTGTAACAGAGGAGGTTAGCACCATCTGCACTGCGTTGTGTTGTGGCCGGACTTTGCGACCGTGAGGGCGAGTAACACCGGGTGGCAACGTACTTAGCAGGCAGGACTTTCTCCTCAGTAGGGCCGTTCAGGAGCGAGGCGATGTTGCCCGCAGCAGCATTCACCTCATCCTGAGACTTGGAGATGGTGAGGTTCTTGATCAGGTCCTCGAGGGCGGCGACCGACTTGCCGGAGACGGCGGGAGCAGAGGCGACATCGACAGCGGGCATCTTGGAGGTGATGTTCGAGGAGTGTCGAAAACTGTCGGAAGAAGAAATGGTGGGAGGGAAAGGTTGGAGGTTTTTAAATTAAGAGGGTCTGAAGACGGGAAAGAAGCGAGACGAAGGGCGCGAAAAATCGTTCTATCAGGGTATCTCGATAAGAGTGGCGGCCCACGAAACTGCGCCCTCTTGACGCAGATGCGCTCTAAAGCGGCCGAAAGACGAGATCTATCTCTGGTCTATGGAAGGAAAAAGAAACAGAAAAGAGGAATCTGACCCTCTGAAAAGAGACAAGAGAGGACAGAGAGAGATGTGGAGGGAGAAGAAAGATGGAAGGGAGACCAGAGGGGCTGAAAAGATATTTATCGCTGTGTGGCCTGCGCGCGCCCAACCTTTTCGCCTGCGGAGGAATTTTTTTTTCTCGGCCAGGGCCCGCGCTAAGCCTGTTGAGGCGATAGTGGCGAAGGGCCTGTCCTGGCGCTAAACCCGATAGGGACGGGGCCCGCCCATCAGAATATGCGGCCCGTGATTGGCCCAATCGCGTTGCCTCCCGGAGAAAGCGCGGATGTGGGTGTTGTCTGTGTCGACTCGTGAGGTCGGATGCTGTAGGAAGTTCCATCATCTGTCGAATAATTGTCCACTGCTGGCTGGTCTACGGGGTGGACGATTTGGCTGCTACTTGGTATCAACATGTGTACTCCGTCCAGACGCGCCGGACGCGGCGGTGCTCGAGTGGCTTCCCGGCCAATCTCACCTCAATTTCTTTGCATGTGCGATACGTAGCTGCCAACAAACACACGCCGACCCCGAGCCCTACGGAGCGCCCCGGCGACCAACCAGCGCGTCCTGCTCTCGCTGTCGACGTATCCCTTGATCAACACTCAACCTCACCCCTGGACTCCTAGGACGGAGTGCTGACCAGGATACGGATACTTCCGCGTCTTGTCAGCCTGCTGGCAGTTCTATTTCTGTTGCCACCCTTGGATTTTTTTTTCTTAATTTTTACCCTTCTCGGCATGGTGGCGCAGTACCCCCTTCGGATTGCGGGATTATGGTCTACGGTTCATCTCCCCAAAGGTTTTTCGTCTCT
>Ga0008109_10000423_pt1 | contig 26307 bp, 25 predicted proteins | sample HigsolmetaGSP18D_FD_59306 | JGI IMG/M metagenome (GOLD analysis project Ga0008109, IMG submission 59306) | High solid enriched microbial communities from the Joint BioEnergy Institute, USA - SP1-8-D | ecosystem: Engineered > Bioreactor > SSF (Solid state fermentation) > Aerobic > Biomass ...
ATAGGCTGATAGGTCTCTTGGTATACCACTAGGGTATAGTGGTAATATTCGGCTGACAAAAGAAAATTCATACACTGATACAAATGAAAAAGGCAGTAGGCGGCAATATGCAAGGCGCAATCCTGCCGCATCTCTCGGCTGTTGGCACCCTGCTCTCCATGGCATCGGACCAACTGACTCGAGCTGACGAAACCTTTGCCGGCTTTCTTCTCGAACTGTACGCGTTTTCATCTCTCGTCGCCACTCATCCCGGATTGAGCACAGGCCCGCCAGACACCGGTACGCAGGTTCCCGAGATTCTAAATCCTCCTATCGGGTCACTGCTACGTCGGTCCGGTACTTACGGGTTTCTCTTTGGATATGCTCAGTGCTTGTTCGACCTTATTCCGCACATCGTGCATTTCTCTCATAAGCAGGCAAACACGTCACCCAGACACGATGACCCTGAACTTTTGGCAGACTTCTTTGATCTTGAGATGCGCATCCTAGCGTGGAAGCCGCAGAGGCTGCCATGCACCGCTTCCGACGACGCACCCATGGATCTTCTTTGCTCGGCCGGCATGCTGGTGCAACTTTTAATGCTAGTGTACCTGCGCATTGCCCTCAAAGGACCTGGGCTCCCGGAGCGCTCGCTGATGGCCCAGGTTGACGAGATTGTAGACGAGTTTATGCAGCTCATCCAGAGCATCCCTCTCGATTCTACATCATGGACGTCCCTCTTGTGGTCGATGTTGATCGTAGGCTCCTGCTTGCGTCGGACGGACCACCGACAGGTTCTCGCGTGGACGCTTCAGAATCAGCAACATTAGATGCTCACCAGTCGAAGTGTCTTGCAGGTTCTGCAGTGGGTGTGGCAGCACTCCGAGGAAGATAGCACATTTTACGGTCCCTATGGGATTGAGCAGGTCTCGAAGCTATATGGCGTACGGATTAGTTTGGCATAATCCTGTCCTCGACGGAGTTCAAATTGCATTTCTTCTTCTTCTCCGGCTGCTTCTTCTGCTTCTTTTTTTATGAATGCACTTATAATTGACAAAAAGTCGAATCCCCAAGTGGTTTGTTTTTCTTTCGTTTAGTATCAATATATATATATATATATATTTCTCCTTCTATAGACCTTATCCAGAGCTGTTAACTCGGGCCAATTTAGAGTTATTTTTAGCGTCATCGTTATTTACATGTAGAACCGTCCTGAATATCGCACCTTGTCGACGATAACAGTAGTCACGACAGCCTGAAGATCACTCCTCAAATGGGGTAAACTTTGCCAGGACCTCCTCCGCCCCGCGCATCTCCCGCTCCAGCACCGCGCGATGCGCCTCGCTGCGCACGCGGATCACACACTCGAACGGCTTGGGCCGCACGTTGAACCCGTCCGTGTACGCGAAGGTATCGTAGGTCCGCACCGACCCGTCTGCCTCGCGGACCGGCAGGATGTCGTACGCCCAGAGCAGCTTCGCCAGCGCGATGAAGAGCGAGTTCTGCGCCAGGCCGGCCCCGGGGCAGATGCGGCGACCCCAGCCAAAGGAGCTGTGGCCGTCCTTGGACGGGTGCGGGCTGCTGCTCTTCCCCTGGGGCGTGGACGCGATGTATGACCGGGGCAGGTAGGGCAGAGATTCCGGGGGGATGGAGTCTGGGAGGAAGCGCAGGGGGTTGAAGTGGTGCGGGTTCGGATAGTACTTGGGGTTCAGGTTGATGGCCCACGAGTTGGACAGGATCGTGGTGCCCTTGGGGATGTAGTATCCCCGGTAGACGTCGGCGGCGGAGTTGGCGTGCGGCGTCCCCCCCAGCACGGCGACGGGGCGAATACGAAGGATCTCGAGGCAGAGGGCTTTGATATAGGGCAGCTTTGGCTCGTCGGCGAAGGTGGGAGTGCGCTCCGGGCCGACGACGGCGTCCAGCTCGGCGTGGGCAGCCTGCAGGGTGACGGGGTTGGTGACGAGCATGAGGATGCCGCTGCAGAGGGTGCTGGCAGTGGTATCGCTGCCCGCGCCAAAGAGAGAGGCCGGCACGAAGGCGAAGTCGCGCTCGCTGAGCAGGGCGAAGGCGTCCGGATCGGCTGCTCGCGCCTCGAGGAGGATCTTGGTCAGCGAGTCGGGCATGTCGGACGGGTGTCTGGCGCGCCTGATCTCGCCCTGGACCTGGCGGACGAGGGCCATGTTCACCTCGGCCTCGAGCCGTCCGCGGCGCTGGATCTCGGCCTTCCAGGGGGCGAGGCAGTTGGGGATGTACTTGAGGAAGGGCAGCGTCTCGACAAGGAAGCGCCCGGGGACGTTGAGCGACGCCGCATACTGCATGAACTCGAAGCGCTGGCGGACGACCCTGGAGTCCATCGAGTCGATGCGGTGGCCGTACGCGATGCTGAAGACCACGCTGGACGTGAAGCGGTCGATCAACGCCTCGTACGACGCCGGGTCAGACAGCAGGGCGTGAACGAGGCGCGAGGCCTCGGCCTCCTGGACGGGCTTGTACAGGCGCAGCGCCGACGGGTTCAGCGCCTGGTGCAGCAGCCGGCGGCGGACCTGCCAGGCCTTGCCATACGGCTGGACCAGGATGCCCGCGTTGTCCCAGTACAGCTCGCCCATGACGACGAAGCGCGGCCGCGAGCTGTACTTGTTGCTGCGCTTCTCGAGCAGGTCAACCGCCACGTTGGGGTCCGAGATGACGACCGTCGGCCGCCGGCCGATCCAGAGCGTGAAGATGGGGCCGTAGATGTGTGACCACTTCTCGAACTGGATCCAGGGCGCGGACTTGGGGATGACGAGCTTGTTGCCCAGGAACGGCAGCGGACGGGGGCCCGGGGGCATCAGGAGGTAGAGGACGTAGTCATGGAGCAGGACGCCCAGCAGCGCGACGAGACCCAGCGCTGGGAGAGTGTACCATGACTGGAGATGCTTCAGGAGGATCGGGGAGAGGGCAAGAGACGGGCTGCTCATGATCATCTCGAGGAGGATCAGGGCCCACCTGGTACCAGGTAGATCTGTATCTATCAGCAGATGTTCTCTCTATCAGGAGCTCTCAAAAGCAGACAACAACGTCACCGTGTCACTTTGGTCCCCATTCGGGGAGAGCGGCTTCCTTTTCAACTCCACAGGCGACATGATCTTCCAGCGTGATGTCGAGGGTTTAAATACACGGGCGCTGGTTGGGCCGGAACCTCCACATCCAGCGTCTCTGCCCCATGGGGTTCGGCACGAGGAGAGTCTGGCGGGGTATCCGGACTATTGGGGGTTATCCCGGGCTGGACGTGGGCGGACAGAACAAGACGGAGATGTCCAGGGGATTCTTGCTGGAGTATCAGATGTCTCTCTTGCGGTGTATCCCTTTGCATGTTTGCCTTGGAGCGCGGCAAGGGCGCTAAAATAATATTAGCTGTTCAATCCATCGTGCAAGGGGGAGGGGGGGGGGGGTCGGATTCTTTATTACTTTGATCAGTTACTCCCCCCATGTCTTCTTTGCTTGCCGACAGTCATCACGAAACTCTTTCAATGCCGCTGCATCCGGTGCAGCATGTCCGTCAAAGACATGGCTTCCTCTCCACCTCGACACGAGGATTGTAGATTGCAACGGCCCTTCCATTTCTCAAGCAACATTCTAGAGATACCCTTGCCTGGTGTCCCTCTCGCTTCTCTTTTCTCCTGCTTGTCTGCAATCCCCAAGATGGCAACGCAGTTGAACCGTCTTCCCAATCGCCCTTTGCAAACGGTGTCCTCTGGTATCTGTTAAAGAGCAGCACCTGTCACCAATGATCTGCCACCTAGGTCAAGACAAGTCCTATCCTTGACATGAAACTCCCATCAAAGCTGAGCCCCACCTGCAGGTCCTTTGTCCCATCCCCACACTGTGGCATATATCGCCGATATCCCCGCATGGGATCATTTCGTATAGTTGATGCTGCGGATGCATTGAGCCAGGAACCCGTCCTGTGCTCGCTTGGCTGGGTCTGTGCAGAAGAGGGGCATCGTGATGATACAGCGATATGTGTCCTTAACGGTCCTTCCATCCATGGCTACCTGTGGCATCGCACACAAGGAGATGATGTCCAAGTCAACGTCCAGTACACAATTCCTTCCTCTCCGATAAGGATGAGATCGTTCAATGCTTCACTTTGAAAGAGAATAACCTCGGGGTACATCCTAATGGCGGGGAAGAAAAGCTCAGCAGTCTGCGTACAATCGACATGGGCACCCACGAGAGGCCCTGGTCGACGAAAGAACAGCAATAATGATCGACGGCCACCGCAGGCAATTCGCTGCCACCAGTCGCCCACAAAACACATTACCCGTGTCCCAGTCACCTCTTGCTGTTGCACAAAGCAAGGATCCTTTCACCATCATATAGTCTCCTGGGATTGACAAAGAGCATTCCAAGGCTCACGGCCTCCTGAATTGACATGATTAGATATTTACCGTGGCCCGACACGCGTTATTTATTATCTGGACCAGATAACTCTGATGGCCTAAAAAGGCGCCACAATACACTAGGAGAAGCCTTCTTCAGACAAATTCTATACCGGAACTTCAAAATCGGGCCTCAAGTTTCAAGCTACGGCCATGTCCATATTCCGGATGACTTTGATTCAGACTTACCGCTGAAGAGGTGGTCAATCTTCTTCTGGATGTTATGCAAGAGCTTAAAAGGGAAGACATCCTACTGACTCCACATCAACTCTTTCTTGCAAGCCTCAAAAATATCAATGGTAGTGTATTCGCCTCTATCTATATATGCTCATGTCTTGTACCTTCTAGGGTATTTGTCCGCCGTGACCAATTGGTTGACAAGGCAAAAGGTTTGGCGCGCTCGTACGCTTTGGAGATCGACAAGAGCAACAGACGGTGGCAGAAAAGAGAAGACAACGTCCGGGCCAGCCGGTAATGTATGCTTGTAGTTCATATTGGACTCATGCTCATTGCTCCAAGTCAAGGTGTTACAGGCGGGGTAATAGCTTTGCAACTTGGACATAATTCATCTTTGTCCAGCCGGTAATCATGGGTTTCCGGTAGTGGCGTGGGACATACAGCCCCAGTCTCTTGAGCAATTGGACACAGGGAGATCATCGCAGGATTAGGATAGAACTTGTCCCCGCAGAAATAGTGTCCGAACACTGTGCAACACATCTGGTCTTATATTAGCATGGTTTGGCAGTTGCTGTCAGATAGCTTGCCTTTGCTGATGATTATTTATCTTTCTTGAATTGCAACACTTGAGAAAAGGTAATAGTAATGCAGAATCGGAGTACACATCTGTCTACCTAGTGAGGGTATTGACGTGCTATTTAACATATCATGATGATAAAGGAGGACTAAATATGAATGAATACACATCTAATAATCACAGCATGCTACTACTGCCACATCTTTCAGCATCACGTTCATCTGTTGAATGTGTGTGTCTTTGACCACTCATTGACCACTGCCCCCATAGGTCAGCTGATATGCCCGGATCTGTGATCTCATTCATCTCCATCAACGAGTTATATCTACTGCTTTATTAGAACTGTTTCAAGGTCTTCAATGGCATCAGAACCTGCTAAAGACCAGAGGATTAGTGACAGCTTCTGGAAGGATCTTAAGCATGATAAAGAAGAGAACTCTTTATCCACCAGAATGCTGTAGACCGCTGGAATGCGCCTAGTCCTTGCCACTTTCTATCCACTTTGTCTATACCTTACATTGGACCAATTTTTCACCCTCAGGTTTCTATGTTCATACTGTTCGGAATTTTCTTCAATGTGGCTGCTGCGCAAGTATGTTTCACCATCACATGAACCATCACAGTTTCTTGTTCTTTGTGAGACATAGTATTCAAGCCTCAAGAACTGTTTCCTTGGTTCTTGCTGCCACCTGCACCGGTTGGCAGCAATACGATGCCACGGCGTGAACAGTCCCGACGAGAATAAATGAATATGTGGGCCTCAGGGTCAACATAATTGAGCTGAACGAGGCTCGATATACTCCATGGTCCACTGCTGGCATCGTTTGTTGTTCTGAATGAAAGAGAGGTAGAGGTCAGCATCCATTAGGATTGGTTCTAGGATGAACAGCACCAACACTATCGACAGGCCCCAGAATGTCCTGGCCAGTCGGCGAAGGGTTAACCCTGTGTTGGGACTCTCTCGAGATCGTCTCTTGGAATACTCTCAGCAATCTTGTCCGCGAGTGTTTAGTCGAAATGTGGGTTGTCGACACGTGCCCAATCAGTAGCAGCTTGTGGAGGAAACAGTTTTCCTTTGAACGGTTGTTTCTCTGAATTCAAGATAGTAGCCAGCAATGGGTGCGCCAAAAACCGTATCAAGGTTTATTGTTCAGAGGTAGCGATGGAGGGCACAGAATGGCAAAATGTTGGCGCTGTGCTGGAGAGGTGCTGTATGTTGCAAGATATAGCAGACATGTAGCCACTGCAGTTAACTGTGAAGAGTCCTCGGGATGACTGGGCATTATCAGAACCAAAATTGAAGTTTGCAGATTTTATTGCTCGAAATAGGATTGCGAACAACGCAGATTAGGGCAGGAGGTAGATGTCGTTGGAGCAGCACTCGTTGCTTGTTTAGGGCCAGGCGCCGCCCTACATTCCACAGCGCGTATGCATGGAGCTGAATGGACAGGAAGTGCCTGGCCAGCTCAAGTAAATCACACGGAGCATTCTGTGCCGATTGATCGCAACATCGGTTTCTCCCAATAAAACGATTGCTGTCCGAGTTCTACATATTTATTTGCTATTTACTCGGCGAAACTAGTTTTCCAGCGCCAAGATACATGGCATACTCCGCAGAATCCGAGTGATCACTAGATTCATCACTGTGGATATGTTCCATGACTATGAATAGTATACTGTATTTCTGGAACGGTAACTTCACTGCAAAGCACCAATCTAATTATCCCGGGAAACTATGTTTCGTGATGGGGACATCAAGTCAAACTTCACATCTAGATCGAGTCCCTCGAACATTACTGGAGGCAGTTCAGCATGCACCTTATCGGCTCCATGTAACTAGTATGGAAAATGTTTTTCAACAACATAATTGTTCTCCATTCCTCGTCAGAGACATGTGAAGTACGCATACTAGTATGGATTTGATCTCGCTCTCATCGAAGACTGCCTTTTCAAATTCTAAATCTAAAGTTGGGGAGCGGGAATACCTTTCCCTTGTAGTATACGGACAGGTTTAAGGGTAGTTTACAGATAATTGAAAGTAATTCATCAGAGGAAGAGTAAACGATTCAAGATGCCAATATTAGCACTATTTTGATTCTCCCAGTGGGCTGTAATATACTGCAAATTGTCACAAAACCTTGTGCCTATATTTTGACGCACATAAGAGCAACTCCTAAACCGCATATATACTCTCCCCTCTAATTCTGTCAGGTGTCATCAGGGCTTTACTGGCTCACAAGAGCACCTCTCCGACAAAGATGTCACAGTTGGCATCGAGATTGGGATTCCATGCTCGGAGTTGCGCCTCCGTGATGCCGAACTGGGTCCAGATCTTGAAGCAGGTGTCTCCACTGTCAACAGTATACATCTGCGTGCACGAGGAAGTGGCTGTCGGCGGTGGCTGAGTGGTTGTAGTGCTGCTGCCTCCGCGGACGCACATGACTTGTCAAACTGACAGGTTGCAGTTGGCATCGATATCTGGATTCAGGGCACAGAACTGCGCCTCCGTGAGCCCGAACTGCGTTCAGATGGTGAAGCAGGTGTCTCCAGGTCTCACAGTGTATGTCTGGCCGCAGGTGGACGGTGGTGCGGCGGAGGTGGTGCTTGGGACTCCGGACAAAAGGCAAGCAATGCAATACCAGGTATCGGCAAGAAGGTTGCTGCAGGAGGAGTCGATGCTCGGGTTAAAGCTTACCAGTTGGTCCATGGTGATCCCGAAGGACTGCTCGATAAGGAAGCAGTTATCTCCTGGCTGAACTTGGTACCATTGAGTGCAGTCCGGTATTGTCCCAGACAGGGTTGGCTCTGGGGCCGGGACAGCCGTAGGAATGGGAGCAGTGGAATTGTCATCGGTGACGCTGGAGGTACAGTCAGCAATAATGTACGAACCTGTTGTGAAGGAGAAACATACTTCCATCTGTACATTGGCTGAGCACAGTAGTATAGACCTGGAATCAAATTATCGCAGGCCGGCTTATGGATCGATGGATTTATAAGGTAGAACAGATCCAGCGAGATGCTGTTACTCAGAGAAAGAGCCTGGCAGTAGTCGCCGGCCTGGACCAGAATCCATTTCCCGCAGTTCAACATCGTGTCAGCAGCTGTGATTCCAGGTGGAACAACTGTCTCTTCTGTGTACTCGGCAGCATTTGTAGGGGTGAGGCCAGCAATGGGGGTCAGGGTATAGGTGCCCATCGGCGGCGACACACACACAATGCTACTATTGAGATTGGTGTTTGAGCAAGCTGCATTGATGTTTGGGTTAAAGCCAATGAAAGACACAATGGAGATGTTAAAAGCCAAGGAGACTGATGCACAAGTGTCGCTACCACTCATCGTGTATATCTGGCATGACATCAGCAGACAGAGCTTCTGTTGACAGCCATATTTGAGCAGTCTGGAAGCAGCTGGTTTACTGTCTGAAGAGCACCGGAGCTCACCGATTGTTTATAGGCAATGGATGCACAGGTGTCTCCTTGAACAGGCGTGGATTAGAAAAGGGCATCCTTTTCACCGGGCAGGTTGACCAGTGTGCTGCTCTATAGTCTTTTCTATCATAATACCCGCCACTGCTCATTGACCAGTCTCACTAACCCGCTATGTCTATCCCACCAGTGTCATCTACATCAGCGGCACCGGCTCCGGCATCGGTCGAGCCTCCGCGCTGCAGTTCGTCGTCGACGGCGTGCTCAAGCTGGCCATCGTGGACATCGCCAGCAACAGCCTGCACGAGACCACATCCTTGATCCAAGCGCGGAGCGCCGAGGTAGATGTCCAGAGCGTCATCGCCGATCTATCGAAAGAAGACGAGGTCCAGCGTGTGTTCGCCGAGATCCAGGAGCACTTCAGGCGACTGAATGTGGCCGTGAACTGCGCGGGCATCGTAGGTGCCCTTCGCCCGATCGAGCAGGTCAGCAGCGCGGATCTGGACCGGGTCCTGTACATCAATCTGCGCTCGGTCTGGGCTGTGCGAGAAGGCGCAGATCGAGCAGTTCATGAGGCAGGAGGAGCGGGCTGTGAGGTGGGTAAAACATCTCCGGTGTATATAGCATATTAATGAGAACCACGCTGAATGCCCATAGCACTGGTCTGGAACTCAAGACCCGGGCAGCATCGTGAACATCGCATCCATGCTCGGAACGATCACAATGCCTCATGCTCCCTCGTACGTCATGTCGAAGCATGGCGTCGTTGGACTCACGAAGACGGACGTGCTCGACTACGCCAGCAGGGGCATCCGGGTGAGTGCCGTCTGCCCAGGCTTCGTCCGAACAAACCTGACTGATTCCAAGAGCTGGGAAAGACTACGTCTATTCTTGTATCATCTTGCGTTTAAATTCGATCATAGAAACAATCTGCCTGACGTCGAGTTTTGTAGCTCGCACCACTATGTGCAGCCGCCCCGATAAACCGTCTGGGGACGGCAGAAGAGATCGCATTCGTCGTGACCTTTTTGGCCGTGACCGCGCCAGCTTCTTCACTGGATCCAGCATTCTCGCGGATGGCGGGTACACCGTGAAATGAACGGAATCGCGATGCTTACCTATTCTTTGCTGGAATCGGTTACCCGAATATGTTGTCTCAAGTATATATGGATCATGCTTGATGCCTGCATCTATATTTACTCGACGACCGCCGTTCAGCTCTATTGCTTCATGTCGAATTTCAGCTGCTGTTTGAAACACGCGCCGTCTCGATGCGATTCATGGCGTTTCGCTTGAGATCTGCGCATTAAAGTGGACACAGGCCAGACGATCGAAAAATCCAAAACAGTACTGTTGGCCTTCCAGAAAACGGTATCTACTGCTCTACGCTCTCTGGTACATCTGTTATATGTCTACTGCGCTTGTCGTGTATGTCGTATCACCACGCTAAAGATTATATACCAAAAGCTGATGGTAGTCATGAGCAGAAACCATGGAAAAGAACTATCAGCAGAAGGTGCTCCTTTTGATTAGTAATAGTAGAAATTTCTAGCTTTTGATTTTGTCTAACCGTAGACATCTCCTGCCACGTTCATATGCAAACTTCATGGACTCCGTATTCCGAAATCTGAAGCGCTCGTAATGGACAAGAGTCATGCGTAACGTCGTCACCCGTATGCTCTGTTCTGGTATCCCAACGTCCGCTTATCCCTCGTGAGTCTTGCGCTTGGCGATGAACTTCGGCTCACCGAAGAACTCCTTGACGCCGTCGCTCGCCAGCACGCGCTTGTACCACTCGACGGTCTTGGGGTACTTGGGGCGCAGCTCGTCATCGATGACGTGTTCAAAACCCCAGACCAGGGCACTCGCCAGCGAGATGTCCGCCAGGCTGAGCTGTTCGGTCGCGACCCAGGTGCGGCCGGAGCTCAGGTGGGTCTCGAGGGCCGCGACGGCGCGCTCCAGCCTCTCGAGGGAGGTGGTCTCGGTCTTCTCGTCGTACGGGGCGATGCCGAACCGCCACCGGAAGAGGCGGGTGACGTTAGTGAGGATCTCGTCGGCGGCGAAGCAGATCCACTGACGGACGTGGGCTTTCTGGGCCGGGGTGGTGCCCAGCAGCTGGCCGGCCGCGGGGCCGCTCTCCGCGACGTACTGGGCGATGGCGTCGGAGTCGAAGATCTTGGTGCCGTCGGCGCCCTCAAAGGCAGGGACCTTGCCGAGCGGGAACTTGGCCAGGAACTCGGGCTCGCGGTTGGTCTTGCCCATGGTGAAGTCGGGGGCAACGGCGATCTCGAGGCCATTGAGGCGCGCCGCGGCTTGGATCTGCGGGAGAGCTTTGGTTAGCTCCGTCTCGACGCTGCAGGAGAGATGTTGTCTTCTGAGAAAACGGCCTGCTCACCTTCGAGAGGCGGGGGCTGGGGGTGTAGGTCCAGACGGTTCCGAAGGGCGCCATGTTGAACACCGGACGGCTGGTCAAGTAGGATCGATGCGGACGGAGGGATGAGACGGTCAGAGACGAGGCGATGAGGACAACAGAGCAGGAAGCTGGAGAGGAGCAGGATACAGAGAGAGCAGCAGGGGGAGGGGAGCTTTATGTACCCCGTTCCCCAGCTCCAGGGGGCAGGTGCATTAGTAATTCATGCGGAGGGGCGGCCGCCCGTGCAGCCCGTCCGTTTCACTGCTGCTGCCTGCAGGAAGCTTCTCGAACGCTGTGCGGTGAAGAATGAGGGCCGTGTTGCTGGAGATACGTGGTGCAGTCGGGACTGGCGCCTCCGTCTGGTGAAGAGGACTCCAGTCAACCCAGCACGAGCTTCATGCCATCGAGGACATGCGTGTCTCTGGCCATCCATCACGCTCTCGACATGACGGACGTCCTGCGGGGTCCTCAGCGGAACAGAGGCTCGGCGACGTCCTGGTGGGTCGGGATCCCGGGGGAAGGAACCATATCACCGCACGCAGCGCAGAACACCACGCCTGTCAATAAACGATCATCAGACGAAGAGAGCCAGAGAGACCGGACACATCCCCAGCGCGACAGAGCTGGAAGAACGTCTCCCTCTGGCTGTCGTGCGACGGCGGACGCCGCGGCCTGCTCGGCCTCGGCATCGGGATCCCGCCGGGCCGACCGCGCCAGACCCGATCCGGCTAGCCCTCCCCGCAGACGCTGACTCAGCAGCCGGCATCCCACCCGCTTTCACGCCTGCTCTCTCTGTATCGCAAGGGGTTCAGAGATCATTCTTCACGGAGTAGCAGTCACTCACCGGAGCAGGAACAAGGTGCTGTCCCACCCGGCCCCGACTCCGACCACTCTACAGCCTCTGTGGTCGGCGGTATCCCCCTCGAAGGTCACCTCGTGCCATTCATCCGCGAATCTCCGCGCCTCTTCTCCCCCGTAACGGTCCCCGGGCCGAAGCGAGGACCGTCTATACAAAACTCCAAGCTGTCCGTTCGTTCCCTCTCCGGCGGTGAAGACTCGCCCGTCGGTCGTGAGGACAACGATGTGGTTCCTCCCCACGGCCACATCCGCGGCTTTGCGGAAACTAGAGCTGCCCGTTTCGCCCGTGCCAGGCAATATGCGCGCGAGCGACGGTACGAACGGCGGGAGAGCGATCAGAGGATCGTACTCCCGGTCGCTGACATCTTTGAGATGAGGTGCTGCATGCAACGCCCGAGTCGCGAAGACATATAGAGCACCTTCACTGGAAACGGCCGCACCAATGGTCGGCCCTGCGACAAGACGGCTGATCGGGGGAAGCTCGAGCCGCAGGAGAGATGAAAGCGAAGGGTGATCTGGGAACTGGCCCCTAGGGATCTGCGCTGTCGTCATCGAATACTTGATACCACCGGTTCCATCGCGCAGCAGAGCGTCCTGAAGCGTGGACCGGCAGCTCATGCCGCTCGAGCTGGCCCGTCCCCAGATGTACACCTCGCCCGCGGCCGTCAAGGCTAGGCAGTGAGTACCGTAAGCCTCTCCGCCAGTGGTGAGCTTCATCACCTTGTTTGGGAGCGTGATGCTGCGATGCATGACAATGGCACCCGCAAGCCAAGCTACCAGGTCATCGACGGTAGAGAGTCGATAGACCGTCCGCGGTTGCTCTGGGAATACCAACGTCGGCCAAGTGTCTCCCATGCCGCGCGTCACCTCAGTCCCGAAGGCTGCATGGAGAACCGGCCGCTGATGAGACGGGCTGGTGAGTTCCGTGAGACGAGGCGGCTGCTGCTGGATGAGAAAAATGCCACCGTCACGAGTCAGCATACCTAAGGGAGGCAGCCGTTTGTTGTTAACGGCATCTTCTGCATCGGCATGCGGAGTTGTAAACCACATGTCCTGGATCATTAGTTCCTGGTCCGCACTAAGCAGCTTCTTGATGAGAGGAACATCGATGTCGTGACGGCCGTCGCTGCCCCACAGACAGGTACAGCTCGTTTCACCATCATCTCGGCTGACATTCAGGATATTCTGCGCATCTGTAGATAAAATCTCGACCACGCCCTTTGCAGACAGCACACGAGTCGGACCCAGGGCTATCGACAAGCAGCCTTGATCCTGCGGGTCATCAACGCACACATGTCCTGGAAGAGTGTATTTGCATCGGTCTGAACAGTATGTATTTCCACATTCACGGGGTAGAGGTTGACTTGTCGCGAGAAGCGGACTCCTTCCACAGACGTATAGTTCCATGTCATAAGCATACCAACTTCGGTAACTGTACAAAGAAAGAATAGGCAGGTGTACTTCAAGGAACTTCTGAATCCAAGATGTATTCAAACATGATGCAACCTGACACGGAACATTTCAAGAGCTTCGTCGCTTAGGCCAGGCAAATCTGCAGCGGAAGCATCGTCCTCATCGCGTGAGGCGCGCCGAAGGGAGCAGGGCAGAATATCACTGACCCAGTACAGACGCCTTGGTGTTGTTTCCCCCAATCCAGTGCGAGTTACCTACTCACGTCGCTTTAGTCACTCGAATAGATATTCCCACTTGGATAAGGTGTCCGTGAGAATCCATGGAGTGGGGGTAAGACCATATTGCGTCATCTGGGCAAACTGGATGACTAAGCAGGGTGCGCCGGGCGGACACCGATCCCGCCCCGCGCTCCGCTCTGGTGCCCTACACGTTCCTGGGCTGGATCTTGTCGCGTTGAAATGCAATTCACAGTTTCATGTCGCCATAAGACTATATATGCTTGTCGAGCCATGTCATTATGAGGGGCCTCCCTGACGATGTCATGAGCCTCAATGAACCGCCAGGAAACGCGGTGCTGACATCAGCCACCGCTGCCGACTAGCGATTCAGCTGGAATGCGAAGCCAAGATAATTCGAGCATCATCCATTTCCTCTTCTATCTGACCGCAGTATGTATCTTTGAGCCCTCCAGGGGCTCCCCGGGTCAGCGGGATAACCGCAATGAGTTAGCTGTCAGATCATGGCTTGGTCCCTCGTAAGAACCTTGCACCCAGGAGTTGTTACATGGAGCGCCTAAACGGCTTTCGCCGTTGTTTTCAGCCGCGAGTCCCGGATTCAGCCTTACGGAGATTACGGCATGGGATGGCACGGGGGTCTAATACGAGGCCAAGCAAGAGGGCAGGGGAGAGGAAAGCGGCATGTTCGGAGTCACCGATAGTGCAGCAATTACCATAGAGGCTCCTGTTGTGTCTGATGGACATGACGGATTGCATTCTAATCGATCTCTGTCGGACTCCAGATCTCACACGCGATAGGAGCTGACGCAATCTACATCGTGATACCCCTGTTCACGGGAGAAGATTTGTTTTCCCGAATCACAGAAGCCGCCGACCATTGGGCCCTACGAGATGACATGCAGATAGTTAAGCAGACTTCAATGTCATCTGTTGCGCCACAGCTTGGCAACATCTGACAATGCATGTTCGGGATTCAGCTGTCCCCACAATGGTTTTGCTTTAGCCCATAGGGCTGATACCGGAGGTCGCCGCTGGAGTTGCTGACATGAGTGTCATTTTTCTTATATAAAACCACAGTTTAAGAGTAACTTTGGGTGTCCATTTTCATGCATTTGTGTGTTTCTGCTTGAGAAATTGCTCTTGTATCTTTGCTAATTTTCTCAGTGGAGAACAACTTGTTGAAAATTGCAGTCATTGCATTGACATGCCATTGCTTTAGCTATGGGCAGTAAATCTGAAAATGGTATACCTCTCCAGGCAAACGGCACAAATGGTATATACCCAAAGGACGAAAAGAGCCAGCTCTATAACGTTTCCCCGACCAGCAGCCCGCCGGCTGCAACGCAGTCGAATCCCGACGCCTACGTATACAATGGAGAGTTGAAGAGATTTCCGCGGATCTCGAGACCAGTGGAACTGATGAGACCGTCCTACGACGTGGTTGTCGTCGGCTCTGGATACGGTGGAGGTGTCGCTGCAAGTCGCATGGCCCGTGGCGGTCAATCCGTATGCCTGCTAGAACTGGGAAAGGAGAAGTGGCGTATGTCGTTCGGTGGTGTGTCTCCTTTTAATATTCACTGGAATCTAACTTTGTTTACTAGCCGGAGAATATCCTACCAATCTTGCAGAGGCATTGCCGGAGCTGCGTGTGTCCGGTAACTTTACGCCATTCGATAAGAACGGCCCATACATTAAGGAGGGCAATGTCCAAGGGCTATACCATTTGGTCCTTGGACAGGGACAGAATGCTTTCGTTGGACATGGTGAGTATACTTACCTCCACGTCAGAGTGCGTCAGGTGCTAACAAGGATGAGGATAGGGCTTGGCGGAACAAGTCTTCTGAACGCAAACGTGTTTCTGGAAGCTGACAGCAAGACACTGGCTATGTGTGCATGGCCAGAGGCGCTACGGAAACCTGGAGCTCTTGATAAATGTATGTTCGTGACTCCCAAGTTTTGCACGGCAATTGCGCTGACGGCTATGGGATGGAGATTACAACCGGGCACGAGATGTTCTGCAACCCGAGCCGTATCCTAAAGATTTCCCGAATCTTCCTAAATTGGAGCTGCTCAAAAAGCAGGCAGATGCAGTCGGCCTAGGAAACCACTTCTACCGCGTCCCGCAGACGACAAGATTCGAAAATGGTCCCAACAGCACAGGTGTTGACATGCAGGCCAGCACGCTAACGGGCATGGATTCAACAGGAGTAAATGACGGAAGCAAGTCGAGTACTCTTGTCAACTACTTGGCCGATGCCTGGAACTGGGGGGCTGAGCTGTATGTTACTCCATTTCGCTATTTCATGAGTCGTAGTTATACAAGCTGACATTTACAGATTTTGCGATTGCGAGGTCCGCTACGTCAAGAAACATCCGACGGGCAAAGGATACTTGGTATTCTTTGCATGGCACGGGAGCAAGAGAGCGGAATTCAAGCAGAACTTCTACGGCGACCTCATGTGGGTTCACGCTAAGAAGTTCGTTTTCTTGGGAGCCGGGGCTCTAGGGACCACTGAGATACTTCTCCGAAGCAAACAAATCGGTTTGAAGATGAGCAACAAAGTCGGCAAGGACATGAGTGGAAACGGTGATATTCTTGCCTTTGGGTGAGCGCAACCTTTATCACATCCCGTTGTCTTATCTGACCAGGCAAGGTACGATACGGATTACGAAGTCAACGCTATGGGCCGAGAGTTCCCAAATCCTGAGAGGCCCATTGGCCCTACGATAACCGCTGTCATCGACTGTCGGGATCAAGATAATCCCCTTGACGGGTTTGTCATCGAGGAAGGCGCTGTGCCCGAGGCCCTAGTACCAGGGCTTCAGGGAATGCTTGCGGCGATGCCCGGCAAAGTCCGCCCTCAAAACATCAGCATTTTGGACAGAGTGCGAAAGAAACTCTCGGAGAGCATTAGTCTTTTCCTTGGGCCATATGCATCCAACGGGAGCATCGAGAGGACACAAGTCTATCTGGTCATGAGTCACGATAGCAACCAAGCTGTCATATCTCTTGAGGACGACCAGCCGGTGTTGAGATTTCTAGGTGTTGGGCGTAGCGACCATGTGAAGTACTTGAACAGCATTCTCGAGAAGGCCACGAATGCAGTTGGTGGGACATATATCAACAACCCGTTCTTTGCTGCTCTTGGGGAGCAACAGGTTGGTGTTGAATTATCCTTTCTGCGTGAGCAGCAGCTAACATTGGAAAGATTACCGTCCATCCCATCGGCGGCGCTAACCTCAGCCCGGATGGGACAGCGCAGTCCGGAGTAACATCCGAGTTTGGGGAGTTGCTTACGGGCAATGGAAGCGAGGTCCATGAAGGACTCGTCATCGTCGACGGAGCTGTTATCCCCGCAGCGTTAGGTGTCAATCCTCTAGCCACTATAACCGCCTTGGCCGAAAGATCAGTTGAGGCAGTGGCCTCGAAGGATGGAATCACAATAGATTACGAGACAAGGAATGGTAATCTGACCTACCCCTGTGATATATCAACGCTAAAGGTATACATTAGGGCGTCTGGACCTTTTCGGTCCACCATTCCGATCTCTGCCCGCTCCCGATGAGAACTACCGAAGAGCCTTGGCTATAATAAGAGACGCCCAGGCAGGCTCCAAGGAGGGATTGGAATTTACGGAGGTTATGTCGGGATTCATGTATATGGGGGATGAGATTGAGGATTTCGAGATTGCTGCGGACGCAGCGAAGGCGTCAGCGATGTCTGCGCGCTTCTTTTTGAGTATCCATGCGTGGGACATCGACCATCGTATGTTCACCTCTCATGTTCCTCTTGTCGTGTTTACTGACCATCAACGGCAGTTGTATCACATGAGGATCACTCTGCTATGATTACCGGAACGTTCACCTGCGGATCGCTCCCCGGAAGTCCCTTCATGGTTCTTCGAGGCAAATTCCAGCTATTCAACGACGATCCACGTGCGCCAGACACTAAGCTCCTCACCTATAATTTCGATATGATATCTACCCGCGGAGAAACGGTCCATTTTAACGGTTATAAAGTGGTCGACTCGTCAGTAGCACTCTCGCCGCTCGAGACCTGGAGGGCGACATCAACGCTCTACGTCACGCTCACGAGAGCAGATGAATCAGTTGTCGGTCGTGGCATACTCTACATTCAACCATCAGACTTTACCTCAGAGCTTAAAACCTTAACTCCAACCGGCAGAAGTATATTATCCAGGACGAAATCCGCCGGCGAGTTTTTAATATACTTCAGTGGCCAGCTGGCCCGAGTCCTCTTTGCACCTTTCAACCGATTGCAGTGGCCCGAAATGACAACGTCTGGGTACACAGCGAAGCAGCCACCGTCACAGACAGTTGAGGTCTTTGCGTCGGACAATGTGCCCAGTGCTATGCACATCTGGAACCCTTCAAATGGTGACAACGGCCATTCAAACGCTCCGCGGATCCTGTTCATTCCCGGAGCAGCGGTCGATCATCAAATATTTGCGCTGCCTACAATCGAGACAAACGCGGTAGAATACTTCTTGAGGGAAGGATTCCAGGTATTCAGCGTCACGCACCGCGTCGGCTTGACTCCCATTGCCCAAAAGGGCTATACAACTTACGACGCCCGCCTCGACATCCGCGCGGCCTTGGAGAAGATCCGCAGCATTCAGGGATCTGACAGGCCTATCTACGTCATCGCGCACTGCGCGGGATCCCTGGCTCTCTCAATGGGTCTCCTCGATGGGACTATCCCGTCGAACTGGATCAGCGGTATCGCAGCCTCAAACGTGTTCATGCATCCCATCTTTGGGAAAGTAAACCGGTGGAAAGCGAACCTACCTCTACCTCTGACAACGATCTACGGGCGTCTCCTTGGCTCTTGGTACTCGTGCATCTCAAGCCCCGAGGATTCTCTGCTGCAGCGGATCCTCAACCAAGTCCTACGATTCTACCCAGTAGGACCACGGACAGAAATCTGCAACTCGGTCGTCTGCCACCGGAGCGAGTTGGCGTTTGGACGGTGAGATTCATCATGTCACATTGTAATCCTCCGGAAGCCTTAACTTATTTGATATCCCAGTCTCTGGTCCCACCGAAACCTCAACGAAGCCACGCACCGCAACCTCTCCCACTTCCTCGGCGGCACCTCCATGCGCGCCCTCGCCCACCTGGTCGAGATGGGCAAGAAAGGCTACGTCATGACCAACGAATTCGAGACCCTCGTCACGGACACGAACCTAGCCCGGCTAAAGGGGATCCCGATCCTCTTCTTCTCCGGCTCGGAGAACGTTGTCTTTAGCCCGGAGTCGACGACGACGTCGTACTTCAAGCTGTCGAGCTTCTTTGCGGACGGGGAGTACGACCGGGTTGAGTTCGAGGGGAGAGGGCACCTCGATTGTTGGATGGGGGCGGATGCCGTTAAGGATGTGTATCCGGCTGTCAAGGCGCATATTGAGGAGGTGATTTCTAGGCGGGCGAAAGCTGCTGCGTAATCATTTGACGAGGGGATAATTAGCATCAGAATTGGTACCTTTCGGTGTCCGCGATATACGAGTGTGGAAGCCTTCACGTTGAACAAAAGCCTGCTGATAATATCGGGGGTACGGGATATATGTATGGGTTATTTTGTAGAAGTCTGAGAGTTGAGCAGATAAGTCTCCTACTCTTGACACAGACGAATACAGAAGATCTCAGCAGCGAGCGCCGAGTGCTGTCCAACAAGACGGAAATGACGCCCAGACCAGGACGAGGGTTGAAGATGGGGCTCCACCCCCAGCTCTTCTGATCTGGCACCGCCTCTTTGCAGATCATCCCTCCTCCGTCTCCCCACAGCCTTCCCTGCGCACAGGATGCCATGTCAGGACAAACATGCATATCGCCCAAGGTCCTCTCGCTTTCATGTTCCGCAGATCGATACGCGGCGGATAATGCTAAGAGCAGATGTACTGTACAGTACATATACAGTCCACCGCTGACCGATGTCAGCCGCCACATCCAGTGGACGATCGAGGTTGAGGCGACAGAGACGCGAAGCAATATTGGTTGAGATGCCAGATGGCGGGCGGTACTGGGCTGGGCATCTTGGGGCTGCGTACTATCGACTCTGTACCGGCGCCATCCCGCGGCAGGAAGGTTGATAGTGCAGCCAAGAGACCACGTCTAAATGCAGTTCTTCACAGCCTCCCTGGAGGATCCATCTTAATTTGCGCGCCGCTGTACGTGTACGGAGTACTCTGGGCTGCCTATGCATCAGGCCGCTCATCAGCTTGTCCACCAGCACCAGGCGGGATCGCTTGCATCAAGTGTGAGAATTTCACAATCCGCCTGCTCCTTTCTACTGGCCATCCGGCTAACCACTGCGTACAGCTCAGACAGCCAAGATCTGGTAATGGCCATTGGCATGTCCCGCCGAAGGAGGCGGAGGTCTTGGCGCCTCTTGCGGGTAACCATAACAGCGCGGAGAGCCGCTCCATTATTATGGATCCCCCCAGAAGGCGTCGATCATGTCCAGAGCGGTGTTGGGATCATCTTGCGGACCGCTCGCCGTTCTGAGTACGAAATGGTGTCCCGATTCTAGGTTGTGACTGGCGACATGTTAAACAGCGACGGAAGCCCAATAATCATAATGGCGGCTGAGCAGGGCTTGAGCTTCTTGTCTGGAGCTCTGACTTAACAATAACATGTGAGGAAGCTCTCCCTCGGGATTATTTCGTCTTGATGGCCCACCCTTTGCATTGACTTTGTTGGCTCTTCCCCCTCGTCCTCCACTCCAGCAGGGACGAGGACAATGACATACACCATCTCCAGAGGCGATCACCAACATCCATTCTCAATGACAAAAGCGCTCTTGCTGCTGTTCTTCACACTCCACTACTACATTTCCACAGTCCTGGCAGCACAATGCTGGACGCCCAACCACCGAGATGTCAACGCCGACGTCGACAACAACGACGAAGACAGATACGTCCCCTGCAACCCGGACGCCGGGGCAAGCATGTGCTGCGCGAGCCAAGATGTCTGCGACGCCCTGACGGGTCTGTGTTTCGACGAGGAGCACCAGCTGTGGTGGAGGGGGAGCTGCACCGACCCCTCGTGGCAGAGCGACGCCTGCGTGAAGCTCTTCCTGACGGAGAGTGAAGGAGGTAAATCCGTAGCCAACAGACATGGAAGACACCCTCCCACCTGGATGCCAGAAGCTAAGATATCTCCAGACATCACACTCACCCGCTGCGCCGACGGCTCATGGTGCCCGTTCGCCAACGCGACCAGCATCCAATGCTGCCGGGAAGGCAGGGGGGTGTTCCTCGAGTCGGCAAACACCAACACCGTGAGTTCCCTCACTACCGACACCCTCTCCCCGAGAACGACACCAATCGCGAGGAGAACGATCTCGACCGGACCAGCGGCGGCATCGTCACGCCTCTCGAGAGGCGCCAAAATCGGTCTCGGGCTCGGGATCGGACTGGGCAGCTGTGCCGTCATAGGCGCAATAATGTTGCTCTTCATCCGGCGGCGCCATCGAAGGATTATGAGAAAGATCCAGCGCGAGGATGCCGCAGAGGCAGGGCACAAGGAGCCGAGCCGGGCCATGGCCGAGATTGATACAAATTAGGCGCAAGGCCCGGTCGAGCTGCTGTGCCCGGAGGTCTCGAACAGGCCGGCCAGAAATTTCGACGTGTCCGAGTAAGGGAGGGTCAGACTCGCGCTTCGAGCTGGATTCACGATGCGGCGACAATAAGATTGGAAACATATATATATATATATATATAATCGTTCTTCGGGGGTCCAACTACTCGTGTAAATAAATAACTTGACTCCGTTTCTTGCGATGTGTTCTGTTATAATAATATAATACTTGTTAAGTCAGAGTCCATCAAAATCACCTGTGGGCGGTTATCCAGACACTACCGTACATATAAAACAGACTACTTATCCGGCATGTATATACGAGTTTTGAATCGAGTCTCTCGCCACGATCGAACAGCTCGTGGACGGATAAAAGCTTTTCAGGAAATTCAAAAAAAAAAGGAGTTATATCTCCTAACCCGTTAGAATCATCTTCCAGAATCACCAATGTACTGTGCTGACTCCGCGAACAATTGGCTAGAGCCATTAGATATGTAGTCGCTATGAACTAATATATTACTCGCGCCTCCAAGCCCAACATGACAACTGTCATTGTTCCCTCATGACACTTGCTTGAATGAACAGCTTCCTCGCGCATCATCCAGCAGTTCCACAGCATTGTGAACAGATTGAAGCACTATCACCAGTGTCCAGAAGCATCTGCACCAGCTGGTCACTTTTACTTTCAGCTACAATATCCAGGGCCGTCGAACCGTCCCTATCAACAATTTCAACATCAGCCCCTGCCGCAAGAAGCATCTGGACCAGCGTGATATCTTGCTGCGAGGCCGCAATGTGCAGGGCAGTACGTCCTCTCCAATCAGCAGCATCGACATCTGCCTTCGCCTCGAGGAGTATGTTGACCAGATCGGGATCCTGCCTTACAACTACGAGATGCAGGACAGTCCGGCCTTGTTTGTCAACAGCATCGACATTGGCATGTGCCTCGAGCAACAGTTTCACCATGGCGCTATTTCCCCTGTCAACTGCAAGGTGCAGGGCGGTCCAGCCTTCTTTATCAACAGCGTTGACATCTGCATTTGCTGCCAGCAGTCTCTGTACCACACGCAGCTGTCCCGACTCAGCCGCTGCCACGTTGAGGTGTCCTGCCAAGAAAACCTGGAGCATTGACATCTGCGTTCATCGCGAGAAGGAAGTCCACCATGTCATAATCATTCCTGTCCGTTGCTGCATGTAAAGCCATGTTGACGCTCTCGTCAGTCCTATTCTGATCCGCATTTGCTTCGATGAGCAGTTTCATCATGCGGATATCGTAGCGTGCAAGGGCCGATTTGGTAGGAGTGTCGCCCAGCTCATCAGTAGTGTCCAGATCTGCGTTTGCTTGGAGCAGGGCTTCAGCCCCCTCCAAATTGCCGGCATGAGACGCGTGCCTCAACTACCGATTGATATCTTCACGAGGAAAGCTGTGCAGTTTCAACAAGATATCAAGGAAGTCTAGGTGACACAGACTGGTGGAATATTCCAGGAAGTCTCTCATGCATGTTCCACTTTCACCGATGCTTTCAATGTATCGGAGCAGAGCAAAGTGATCATGTTCCACAGTCCACCGAATCACCTTCTCGTCGCGGTGCATCAACTCATGGAGAGCCCAGGGAGTCTGAGCAAAAGCATTCTCGCCTGAAGGAGATTCCTCCACAAGTCCCAACACTTTGTTTTCTCAATTGAAAATTCTTGAGTATGGAAGATCCAATGGCCGCCCGCATACGCGAGGAGCGCATATGTTTCCTGCAGGGTTGCGGCGTATTTGACGGCTCGCTGATCCATAGCCTCATCGAGGATGCGTCCTTGCATTCTCAGAAGATCCCTTCTTTCCCGTGTGACGAAGCTCATGAGACGACTTGAGATCTTGGTGTCAAAACCATGTGCAAGCGATACTCTCAGAATGCTGGACGGGTTGGCGAGCGGAGCGATTTTTGGTTCTCTCGCCAGCTGCAGCTTTAGTTTCTCGAAACTAAGGTACGTCACGCAGATTTCTTCGGCCTCGAAATTCGCATGGGAGAGGTCAAAGTGGAAATCCGCCAATGACGGATCATTAGACTCTTCAAGCAAGAAAATTTTGATAGTGTGGTGAGCAAATTGGACAAGATTCTCTTCTTCGTCAAGCGTCACTAGATTTCGGCAACAGGGGATTAGTTGGTTGATATCGTTGAGGACAGATTCCGGGTTCCTCGACCGCTGGCAGGGCTCGACTGCAATCGCTTCTCGGAGCTCCTCAAGGGTGACTGGCCTCCTCGCTGCTGCAACCCATTTGAATATCTTTTTGGGCAAACATTGTCGTTCTTGCAGTTTTGATCTTGCTGAGCGTGCGCTCATAAGTTGCCGGAAGACCCTTGGGGAGATCCTTCATCACACTTCGAATGCCTGCATCAGTCCTCCGCTCACAAATGTCGTGAATCTGGAGCGCTACCCAAAGAAACCTGGTAATAAGTTCAGCCGATGAATAAGACACTCGTCGACGTAGCTTACATTCCACCAGCTCCCTTGACAAGTGCATCCTTGATCTCGGCTATCAATGACTGCTGGCCAACAACCAGCTACCCAGCAGATACTTTCTCCACAATGATAGCCTCGATGTATGTATAGATGTCCGAATGGACCTCTGCCACTGACAGTGACAGATGATGATCGATTCTCAATGACCTCTTCAGCTTCGGACCAAAATCACGGCGGCTGGCTATGAACACCTTTACTCTGGATTGTGATGAATGCATCATCTTCTGCAAAGCTGAAAGCACACTTGCCCGCTCTTGTCTTTCACATTCATCAAGACCGTCGAGTACAAAAATCAGATTTGGCGAACTTGCACAGACGGCGAGCATTACCTCAACTAGGTCATCGGCATCTGCAAATTCCTTGATAAGCTCTTCTAGGCGCGCTTCCACGTCTGCTGGGACTCTGCTAGCTTCCAAACACTGTCTTATCAGGGTCCCCAAGATCGTCACTGCTCTCAGCGATTCTTGATTGTCGTATTGGCAAAAGAAGAAGGCTATGTTGAATGTTCTTTCTGTTCTGCTATAGAGATTGCGGATTACGTTTGCCCTGGATACATCGTCAGCACTAATCCTATAGCAATGGCATGGGTGACTAACGTCAGAACGGTTTTACCAGAGCCGGCTTCACGGATTCAATCAGTTGAATGATGCGTCTTGGAGGTACCAGGCGAGAACTTACGAATGCCGCTGCACCACAGAAGAGATGAACTGTCGGCTTTGAGCCATTCTACGAATGCAGACTGCTGCAGTGCCCAGGCGCATGTATTGCCGTAGCGCTTTCTGCACGCTTGCCTGAGCGTCCTTTTGTAATCGTAACTGGACAGTCTATGAAGGAGTTCTTGCCTTCCTTTGACTCGGTCAAGGTCAGAGAGTAACAAAATAAACGGGGCTACGCATCGATACTCACTTAGTTTTCGCTCAGAAGCCTGCAGCCTCCACGCGCGTGCCTCGTCATTGTCGAGTTTCAGCTGGCGACGGAATAAAGTATCGAGATTTCTATGCCTCCGGGCGTCTTTGTCTCTCTGCCCACTGGAGCAGGCGCTCCTGATAGGCTGCTTTTCTCTCTGCAAGGTCTAGTTCTTCGTCGATATCCTTGCGTCTCCTTTCCAACTCAGACAGCACTTTGCGGAACTCGGCCTCAAATGGTTTCCATATTGCTGCCGCCACGTGGGAGAGCGCCTGCATGCACAAGATAGTCAGCTACGGCTGGAACAATAACAACTACTGCTGACCAGAGAAATATCAGAGCCCACTACAATTCGTGGTCATGGCCTCTTTTGTCGTCGAGCGGTATTTTCTCTGACAACTACAACAACACGGCGCTTACCTGATCGCTGCACGACGTCCACTGCTTGCCCACAGAACGAAATGACCGTGGCGTAAAAGCCGCACAGGGCATCCTGCAGCCCTGAGGAACTGGCATAGAGCGACTGGTATTCGGAATGCCTGGGAAAGCAACTTCGCAGGTTCATCAGGAAAGCTGAGATTTTGTCGAAGTACCCAGCGACGTTGGCAACCATCTGTCACAGTGAGCTCTCCGTATCTCTGATGAGCGTAGTATAACAGACCAAAAGCGCGAGCTTCACGCTCCCCCAGACCAGCGCCGCGATCTCCGGGTTCGACGAGACGAACGTCTCCACGACTGCCGCAAACTGCTGGACCGATTCGAGGAAGCCGAAGATCCTCGCGGCCACACAGCGACTCCGTCGCTTCGCGTTCTCCTCGTCGATCTCGGCCGTCAGGGCGATGACGGCCGCCGCGTCGGGCACCCCGCCGTGCGCCAGAAGACGCTGCTTCTGCTCCGGGCTCAAGCGGTCCTGGAATTCTCGCAGGGCCGTCTGCAGCGACATGTCGATATCCCACGATCTGGGATGACCGTCTTTTCGGACATGGAACCGTGGGATAAGGCTCGAGTTCAGATGCAGGCGGGGCCGCGCGAGGCCTTGCCCGGACGAGCTGCCGTGTTTGTCTACAAAAGCCAGCGTCGCATCGGGTGACGCAGCCGACCTCGACCGCAAGCCAAGTTTAGTCAACGACTAGTTTTGAAAGGAATCAAGGTACCAACCTCATTCTGCTGGTAAGAGAGGCGTCCGATGACCGTTCTGCCCAGATATAGGCACAGGGGGGCCACCGGGGGTAATCGCCCCAGCGCAAGCCCTAAAGAAAGGCAGAGGACCATTCTGCCCCTGAGGAGACATCGCGGAGCCCAGTGATGCGCTTGGGCTAGCCCCCACGTTATAAATAACCCTTGTGTTATCACCTCTTAGAGATGAAATTTTTATAGAATTCTTAGTACTTTGACAAAGTTTTAATAGAAATAATTTTGCAATAGAAATTAGCTCATCTTTATGTGAAATTTTAAGTTATGTGGACAGGGATTAAAATAACAAAGATTATATATATGAAAGATACTCTACTCAATCCTCTCCCTAACAATATAATTCATCAATAGCCTTATTATAATGTACGGGGCAGTCCCTATTCTATGCAAACCGTTCTGTATAGAGAATATCAGGTCGATTTCCTGGCTGAAGAAGTGAAGATTATATAAACTACAGTACTCTAAGTCGACGCACAGGCAAGAATAAAGAATCGTAAAAATGAATTCCAATCAAACAATTAATCTATACAGCACAGTATATTTAGCGTATGCAAAATTTGGTGCAGTCTTGGCACATCAAAACCTCAAAAAATTGCAA
>Ga0008109_10000433_pt1 | contig 25659 bp, 18 predicted proteins | sample HigsolmetaGSP18D_FD_59306 | JGI IMG/M metagenome (GOLD analysis project Ga0008109, IMG submission 59306) | High solid enriched microbial communities from the Joint BioEnergy Institute, USA - SP1-8-D | ecosystem: Engineered > Bioreactor > SSF (Solid state fermentation) > Aerobic > Biomass ...
CAGAGGAAGAGCGCCGGGCTCATAACCCGGAGGTCCTTGGATCGAAACCAAGACATGCTAGCATAACAACGAGTTTCTTTTTTGCTCTTCATGTCCATGACATGGACAAGGGAATGAATTTTTGCCTATGGTTACTCTTGCTCGAGCCAGGGGAGGTCTGGCTTTACTCTTGTTTTTGCTCTCGCCTTTACCCGTGGATACCTTTTCCGACTGAGACTGATATACAATATCTGGGCATTACTCTGGAATAATGACTGCATTAACTTCATCTACATGGCCGTGAAGTATATATATATATATATATATATACCCACATACAACCCCTACTCGGAAGATACTCGACTTTATCAGCAATGTCTATCTCCTGGCTGGGAGGACCTACAGCGTAGAAAGCAGACAAATGCTGACTCACTATGCGGACTGCTTATGTTGGAAAACACCAGGCAGACGCCATGGGAGGCCTCCCAAAGCAAAAGAAGCCTCGCGGCCATCACGCGACTGACGTCCATCCCAGAAGCCCAAACTTCTATCTTATCCTCATTATTCCACTTCCTAATTCTATCATCATTCTACATACATACATATATAACTACCTAGGCCGTCTCCAATCGGACTCACCACTGCTCTTGTTGTATTAGTTTCCCTTTGCCATTTCTACCCTGCAGCAAACACGGACCGAGACGGAGAGAAGCAGAATTTGCAACATCTATAAACCAACACTATACCAACGAGCAGAAATAACAGAAATAAGCAGGATGACAACAACAACAACAACAACAACAACAACAACAACAACAACAACAACAACAACAACAAACCTTTCTGACAACAGTATCACACTAATCAGACCATTGACTGCGTCTCCATAGGAGGAGGGAGAAGCCCGGTCCTGAGCACTCTTATACAAATGTTGATCCCAATACCATGTATATATTTACATACACAGGATCCGGTCTTGACGCTAAAAGCCACGATGACACTGACAGCACAAATCCGTCGACAGATCCGGTCATGGAGCCGAGGAAATTCTTCAAAATTTCGTCGCAACAAATGTGAGGTAGATATCGAGAGCCCCCTGCCCCCTCCCCTTTGCCCACACTCTCCTTTTCCCTCTATTAGGAGCAAGCTTTATATTTCCGTAAAAAAAAGCTACTTTCCCATATGAATCCATCGAGTACAAACAAATATAAATACCTGATTTTCCTAAAATCCATGAGAAAGAGAGAAAGGAATATAAATCATTTGATAATGGCGGAAAAAAAAACCAGTGTTCAGTAGTCCAGTCAGCTCCTTAACAACAGAACCACTAAAATGGCTCAGATAAGAATATATATACATGGACGCTCTCATATAAATCCGCAGAGATAGAACCCAAAGTTCCTGAATTATTTATTTATTCACTACATTGTGCTCTGATTCCGTTCCAATAACAACGGTAATAATAATGTACAATATAAGAATATGGCCGGCCACCATCAACAATTTTTACCCCCATGCACTGCCCACAACTATCTGTTTAATTTTGTGACCGACTCCAGGCTACCATCCCAACTTCTTTTTATTGACTCAGACTCCCTGGGACTAATATTCCTTCCCCCCCCCCCCCCCCCAATTTCCTTGATATTTTGATTCGGTTCGCGCTCTATGGCATATAAACACCTAAATAAATGTTATTGTGAAATGAACAGAGATATAATAACATGTATATATAGCTGCTTCTTCAGCAGCAGAAACCGTGATGTTGACTACATATTCATCATCATCATCGCGCAGCATGTGATACAACGTTGTGGAAGTCAAGATGTAGTAATTTCCAATGGACAGAGAGCCATAGTGGAGTCTATCCTGATGGTTCTACTCTATAATACAGTACAATGGAGAGCAGAGCGGACTTTGGTGGAAAAAATGAGAGCTCTCTCCACATTCCATCCTCATTCTCTGATACCTAGTAGAAATTACGCATCTTCCGCCAATACCTGGAAGGGAGTAATACTAGAAACCACATGTCCAGACCTTAGCTAGTCGCTCAATGCTTTGAAATTGCTTTTACCCTCTATTGTTAGTATTTCTACGCAATGTAATAACAGTAGCCATAAAGAGAATAGGTATCATAGTTACTTCATCAGAAGCATAACAGCATCTAGCGACTGAACTCTTTTCATTTAAAAATCATTCAGTCTCCAAATGCTGGGGTCGTAACTCATCCAAGTTGACAAAGTCCTATCGGTCCTATCGGTCCGGCAGGCTGCCGTAGAGTAACCCCGGTTTATGCGTTGACTGCAGGGTGTAAAATAAGTGGCAATAGCATTGACCAAAAAGGACTTTTTGTTTCTCTAGAAGCACGATCCTCGACGGTATTACTTTCGTTTCGACGAGCTCGTTCCTCCAAGGCGTTTGTATTTTCGCGGGTCTGGAAAACCGAGTTAGCTATGCAATATCATAAAAAGAACGGCAACGAGTGATCCTGCAATTCTCTTGCATAACACGACTTCTTACGAAAATCGAAAGGGACAATAGCAACATACCTTTTCGACTCATGCGGACCTTGTCCCTTGTTCCTTTTCCACCTTCCCAGAACCCGCTACCCGACTTTCCGACGAGGACCTTGTGGCAAATTCCACAGTCCTCGGGGCGATACAACTGCTCACGGGAGCAAAATCCACTGGAAATAGAACATCGATGAGCTGGCGTTCAAGACCAGATAGAAGCACAAGCCATCGCGTTTTGAACTCAAAGGCAAACTTACCAGATCATGCGGTTCGCATGCTCATTTGGATGGTCCGTGGCTGCGTCATGGCACCTGCAAGGTGGTCAACATTTTACACCATCATGTAGAGGACGAGGCGTGCTGGAAGCGAAGCGGGAATTGAATGGTATTGGAGCGACACGAAAATGCAGTCACTTACTTGTCGCAAGGAAAGACTTTGGCGCAACAACTGAATCTGTATTGGGAAAGACGTCAGCCAGAAACAGCCCAAATAAGGCGTGTCATATAATACTCGCAACAGATCGGTTATCACTTGCTCCGGATTGCAAGTAACGGTGTAGTAAAGAGTTGCAAGAGCGCACAAACCTGAACCAGCGGTAACTCTTCGCGTAATGGGAGCATCGACCACGACGGGGCAATTCCTGGCCAGCGACGATACCCAAGGTTTCCTTTTGCTGGAGAACAAAACATCAACGTTAGCCTCGACGCAGGTATGGACAAATGGAAACGAGATAGTCTGCGATGACTACGCACCTTCCTCCGTGGTGGAAGGGGACGGTGAGATGTGACTACAATAGGTTAGCGATATTCCATCTCGGAAATGTACACTTATTCGCGCAATAAGCTTCAATGAGGTCCGGGTAACAGGAGCTAGGGAACCCGAAAGAAGCGTTTGACCTGGGGTTGACCGGGCAAAGCTCGCCGTCACGCGATAGATAGGTCGAACCGTGCGAGAGAACGCGCAAGGGTAACAACAGAAAAGGATGGAAAACTCACATGCTGAGGGTCCCACAACCAGAAATTTGACCTCGGGAATTTTGAATACTGTAGAAAATAAAGCGCAATTGGTCAGCAACATCATTCTCCCATATGCGGTTACTCTTGGAAGATTGCCATCGAGTCCAAGTCTCGAAGACCTTATGCAACTGCCCTCAACGCCAACTCTTGGCTGTCCATCAAAAAATTATTTCAAACGTAAGGACAGGCCATAGAAGTCGAGGCAGGCCTGCTCGTGTATTCTTCATATGCAATCCAAGGTAATACGTACCCATTCTTCGATGACATTCGCGACACGTTGCCGTCGCGCTCTCTCCACGAACTGCTGTGACTCCCGGAGCGGGAAAGGCGGTCGAGCACTCGGAGCAGGTTGGAACAAAGTTACTGCAGAGATGATGAGAATTTGTCTTCTCCTAATCGGTAGTCTGACACGGGAAAGCCGCGAACAGCGAATCCGTGAGAGCAGTCGGGACGTATATGTCGTGGAACAAATTCCATCCACGTCGAGCAGGGCCAAAGCAAGTGTTACACTCACCTGGGGAGGAGATCAACCACTGTGCATCCTTCCAGATCCAAGTACCCGGCACGAGTGGAGGTTGGATGCATCAACTCCCTTCGGAATCCTACAGAGAATATCCATTCGTGTCAGCCAACCGCATAATTCTTCTGCCATCTGATTTCAGAAAATAGAACGTGTTAGTAATATCATGTACGGCTACTTTACCAATGCTTAGATGGTTCGTGCATTTTTTGCAGGATTCGACTCTTGCAGCGGAGGCACCGTCCGGTTCATTGGCAGGCCGCACGTTCTTCACATCCAGAAACTCTTTACAGCGTTCACATTTCAAAGTCACAGATAAATTCTTGAGCTCTAAAAGTTCAATACCGTAAAGCTCCAGAGAGGGAAACGAAAGCGACACCCCACGACCAGGGGGAGCGGCAGAAGGCTCTGGGACAGGGGCTCCTCCGTCGTCATTGTCCTCGTCATCATCATCTGAAAAATCCTCTTCATACTCATCCGACGTGTCACTGTCAATTTCCGTGCGTGGAACAGACCATTCTGGCGGCCGTGGGATGACTTTGATGTGCGACCGGTCTTCCAGGTCTTCTACTGGGCCTGCAGCAGCAGGATGAGGTTGCTGCGGCTGTGGTCCTGCAGCTGGAGCTGGAGGAGTCAATTCAGGGGCAGACACTGGCGTCTCTTGAATTGGCCTATTGGCGAGAATATGCATATTGTGCACAAGATAATTGATCTGGGACATCAAATTTAAATGGGGACTTTCGCGGAACCATTGTTCGAAACCTGCTTCGAGTGCTCGAGCTGCTGTCCTTTCAACTCCTTGAACCTCTATCGAACTCGGTTCAAGGGGGTACAGTGCAGGAACGATAAGCTTAACAGTCTTGACAGATCGAAGAGAAGCAGGAAGCCGATCAGGCTTGCTAGGCTGAACAGGAACGATATAAGAGATGCCATCTGATAATCTTTGGAACAGCGGGACTCTGCCAAGGCGAGCCTCCAGTTGTTTCGTCTCATTCTTCCGTGTCCTTTCGGCCTGTTCCTTTTCTTCAGCGCTATAGATCCTTCCCGTGCTAGGAGCAGCTGGCGGCGGATTCTGAGACGGGCCACTGTCATCCAACGTAAGAGACTGCATCTGCGACACATGATGGGAATCCTCTTTAGAATCTTCTTCCTTAGTTTCCGTCTTTTTCCCGCTGCCAGCATTGGAAATAAATTTGATAGTCTGTGCCTTCTCGCCAATCAGTAAGCGTTCCAGTTGCCTATCGAGGCTATTCATCCAGCTCAGGAGGGTTCCTGGACGGTTATTTCTCAAAGAAGACTCGACAATTTCATCGAACCCCTTCTCCACGTTGATCTGGAAGCCCCTCTCCATTTCGGGATTAGTAACTCTAAGAGTAGGTCTCCCACTGGACGGATACGACCACGGTACGTGCAGGTTGCACTGCAGCTCTTTCATGTCAAAGGGAAAGTCAGGGTCAGATGGTTCCATCCCAAACGTTAGTAACGTTCCAGACTCATCAGTCTGTTCTTTGGGACGGAATCTTCGCCGTAATTGATTGATCTGAAATTCCCTGGGGTTATCCTTTTGAGCCTTCGGAACGGGCTTCTGGACGACTCTAGGGCCCGAGGCCGCATGGTGATTGGCATCAGGAACAGAAGGATCCCTTGTTGAATGCCCGGCTTCGCCGGCTGCGCCCTGCGCAGAGGACCGAGACTCAGGCACATTGTCGCCTGAGCGACTTTCCTGGGATTGAGTAATTGCGTCCGCAGGTGATGCAGCTTTCAGCTCCGGCGTGGAAGCATCATGAAGGTAGGGACAGGCATCGCCAGCCCGACATCCTCGACAGATGTCAGCAACAGTACAATATCATGAGAAAAATAAACCGGGTCACATGGAAAGCCCACGTAAACGGACCCAATCGAGTAGGACAGTGAGAAACAAAGAATCCGTCTCCGGGAGAGATAGGGGGAACCCCCACACTCTGCATCGATACGGAATTCATGTAATGGCAAAACAGCGTATCGGAAATACGAACATGAGGTCTTGACCATTGAGATACGACAAAGCTGAATGAAATAATAGTAACGACGAGGAGAATTACGACCGCAACCTACCCTTTTTGGAACCAAAGAACCGACATCTGGTCTGTATCCGACCCGAGCGCCGATAGGCGGAACGTTGCTGCTGTGCAGCTGCAGAACCTTGAGGCTGAGCGCCTGCCAACTCAGCAGCCGCTGAAGGTGGTCGGCCTATGTCAAAAAAAATAAAAGATATCGTCGTGAGCGTGTGACCCAGAAAGGTTGCGAGCCGCGAATGTCAGAAGTCAGGGACTATCCGTAGGGCGGAGAAAAGGCAGGGAGGGATGGAGGGGTGGAGGGGAAGCGCCTTGACCACAGATTGACCACTGCGCGCCAGTTGGCAGCGGCAAAGCCTGGGGACAGACGAGGATGACCGGAACAGTTGACTGATGGGGGAGGCATGGGACAGAACAACTGGCTGGAACACGAGCGTCGCGGAGAAAGAAGCCCGAGGGGTCAGGGGAACATGCAACTTGCATGAGGAGAAAATAACAGAGCAACAGGAGAAAAAGCAGGATGCTCACCGTCAGATTGGGCCTCCCGACGAGCGCTGTCAAGTGACCTGGGGTCGTTGCCTAGATCCATCGAAATCTGCGAATGCGGCGCCACCGGGGCCGAGTACATGGGCTGTACAACGCTGCGAAGCGCGTTAGCGACAGGCCCGCGCCGACCTCAGACGGAAGTTTAAGATAGCAACTGCGACGTCGATCTGCCCCAAGACAATCGGGCGCCACAGCGATATGGCGTGCTTGGGGAACGGGTGGATGAGGAGGGGCTTTCCTTTGACGCCCGCGATGCTGTCGAATCGTCTATACCTCCCCAGCAGCGCGAGCAGGGAAGCACCGCAGGTTCCGGCGGCCGGGTAAGCAGCCTGGATGCCAACAAAGCAGTCCGACCCGGCAGAGAGATCTGGTGACCTGAGATCGACGGGGATGCCAGAAGCAGGATCTTGATCGACGAATGCCCGACGGACAACGCAAGAAACACCTTATGCCGGCAATGATGCGCGTGGGGAGACGGGGCCGCTGCGAGTGTACTTTAGACGCTTCGATGCTTCTCACGGGCGCCACTTGAGACCCGACGCCAGGCGGTCAGCCGGCCACGTGAGGCACGAGATGCCGACGCGATCAGGACAAGGCGCCTGATGGCTTCGATGGGAGAAAATGTCGAGAGGCTACAGGCGTGGAGACTCGCCACCGTCCTCCAGCAAGCGTGAAGACTTCCCGATCGACAGATCGATACTGGCAGCTGAGAGGCAGATGGCGATTTATGATCCTGTGAGACACGGGCAGGGCGCTCCTCCGTCTCTGCATCCATCCGCTGATGCGGGGAATCCGGGGACAAATACGATGCTTGAGTCACCGCTGAGCAAGTACACTCAGCGGTGAATAGCCTATGACTCTTCACCTTACAGCAGAACGGAGTACTACGCGGGACGCGGGTCACCCAAGCTGAGGAGGGACATCCAGTTGTCTTGAGGAATTGTCTGGCTGGGCTTATGTTGAATACACGGCGAGCCCCCGTATAACCTCTGGTGCCTAGGAATCATCGTTATTTCGGGGGTTACAGAGTGGTTTATGGTTACTAGAATCTACCATGCACTACATGACGCTGCTGTCCGCGTCCATTTGCTACTGCTCAGGCATCCCATCATAATATGCCTCTGCCACATAATACGAACAAGGATAGACGTGAGTGCCTGAAGGTGTAGCCCTAACCACCGTGGATGACCCGAGATGCGCGATCTCGTCCGAGAGAGACCGAGATTCGCAGAGCTGGCTCGATACTACGCGGTCACGATGACATCGGCCATGACGAAGGCAAAGTAATATCGAGACTGGGAGAAAACAAGGCACCTGCCACTGCACGCTGTCGCCGGGAACACCTCGGTTGAATCACACTGTCAGGTCTCGATGCGCGAAGCTGCCAGTCGTAGTGGTGGCTCAGCTTATATCCTCTTGCGAAAACATGGCGATGAAGCTTGAGCCACGGCTCCCGTTCAATGGTTGGAAAAGCTCGCCGCGGGGGCCTGCTCCGGGTGGCCCTTTTGGGGCGTCCCGTCCTGGGGTGCGTATTTCTCCGGCTTGCAGTAGTAGTAGGCTCTCGAGACCGTCTCGAAGAGTCGAAGCAAGCCACATCAGTTTGACATTGCCATGGCGAGAGAAACCGCATCACTATTGCGTGCGACCGTCATCATGTCTTATCAGCTGTGATGGGGCATGCCAGAAGCGACACCACAAGGCGGTGACGATGACGTATCAGAGAAGGGACTGTGGGCATGCCTATCCACGTTCACGTTAATTTAGTGTTTCATCTCCGAATCACTATCTTGCATGGCCTTGCATAGAAGAATAATCGTTAAGAGTCAAACGTGAATATGACCAAGCTCCGCCGCCTTCTCCATTATCATTGGTACCGCCGTGGGTAACCAAGCTCGAAGCACGGGAGTACCGCTGTATGTAAAGGACATGACACGGAACGAGACCATACATACACATCTTCACCGGGTACATGCAGCCGTATCGAAGATACACCGCACTACCTCTGCAGACCATGTACCTGTACATGTAGGTACTGACTGTCCCTTGCTGTGCTGGCATGCTGCCTGCCTCAACGCCCAAAAGTGCCGCCCTTAGCGCCGCGATATGTCGAATGTCATAGCAACGCCCAATTCAAGACGAGACCTCTTTAGACGGTGCTATCCAATTCGTACCATCCCACTTGGTCGAGCTCTCTGTCTCTTTTGTTCCCTTTGCACCTGTTTCACCCCACCGAGTCTGGCGATGAGCAGACAGCAAACACTGCAGAGTTCTGGAACCTCTGCATCGACTCCACTTCATCCAACCGTTAGGACTTAGCCCTAGCATCGTGCCCACAAGGCGTTGAGGTGTCCCCTCGTGGAGTGGATCGAATATTCGAATGCAACCCCGGTCCACAAAAAAACCTCCGCTGATGGAGTACAACAAAAATATCAAGGTGGGTTTGTCGTCCACAGATGGAGTGCCCGAAACAGCAGGAAAGTCATGACAAGCGGTCTATCCGGCAGCGGGCTCCGCACCTGCATTGCATGTCTGTATCCCACAAAAAAAATTTCCCCCGATTGATAACTTATTATTAATTCCGGGTGCTGGAGCAGATTCTATTTCCGACCTGCATACGTAGTATATATGCAAGTCTTTTAAGCCTGCAGATTCTCAGGCATTCCGGTCCTGAAACAAGGGGTCCTGAGAGTCCTGACGGGTAGATAGGCGGAAACAAAAGACGTGTTCTGGTAGGAAGGGGTGACTTTTCCGACACTCCGCGAGTAGAGTGACAAATTTGAATGAAAGTTGGTTCCTTTTTCCACTCCGTCCACCAGTCAGAAGTTTGATGAGAAATTCAACTAGTTAATTACTCCAACGGCTAAAAGGTAAAGCGTGTGTCATAATCCATGGATAGATGATCCTCTGGAGAAAATCTGCGAGTCACGAGACCTGGTCTGATCTTCGCCCAGCAGCCGCACACAGAGTTAAGCGCTGCTTAGTAAATCGACCGCGCAGATGTCAAAACTCAAAGGCCCACAAAAAATTTGAAAAGAGGAGCGCCAGATCATCACGCCTTACTACGAGGAATTTAACGATCAGCAAACATGCCATACGGGGGAAAACTTCCTAACTTGGGCGATAAATTAAGGTTTGTACTGTACCTTCGTAAGGAATCAAACTTCCCAATTATTGGTAGCATGACTCACACGCGAGATAAAGACGCGTTCTGCGGTTCCACGTGACCTCCCTCGATCCGGAAGTATACCGAGGTACGAACAGGAGTTACCACCAACAACCGGCGTACTACCCCTCAAACATCCTCTCTCTTAGCTTCTCACTCTTATCTCTGCAGAGTCATGTGTGATAGAATAATAAATGCGTCAAGATAGAAAGAGAAAAACGTAAACATCGAGTTATCTTCCCAAAATTCGCATCTGGTCAACCCCGCTTTTGTCTCTCGACCGAATGGAGTGGACCCGTACCTGCATACTCAAAACGGAAAGCGGTGAGAAGAGCTCTACTCTGTATGTAACAAACCCGCATGTAACCGATACCACTTCGACGTTTCGGGCAGAGTCCGAAGAGTATTACAAATCTAAGTGAGGATTTAGGGAAAGGAATAACCCCCAACAGTAGTAAAATTTTTTTTCTTCACCTATCAGAATTGATATTTTGAGAATAGAGTTTAAGGCAAAAAGAAGAAAAAAAAAATACTACCTCTCGGTGAGTGTATATAGGTATACCGGGTTGGAAAAATGTAAATAATACCTCTAAAGAAGTCGTCACATTGGGCAAGCGAGACCAACAACAGAAACTAGAAAAAATAAGAGGGGATGGTTAGGCATTCTCCGATATCAGGCCACGAGACACCTCAAGATTGAAGAATCGACTTTCCCGATCTGTTTATACCGGTGTGCGACGCGATAGTGATTGCAGCTACAAGGAGCAGCAGCAGCATCACATGATTGAGCCTTCATCTTGCATGCGTAGTGTTTTTCCCACGCAGGTAATCGCTTGAGATTCAGGTACCTCTCCGTGCTACAGCTGTCATATTGACAGCCGCGATATTGCAGCTTCGACTGCATCCCATACATGCATAAGCCTAACAGCTAAAATTAAACGAACAAACAGAAAGAAGAAAAAGGCATTATTCTCAAATTTAGAGCATACCTCGCTTAGTAATGATGTACGGCGGCTGTATATACCTAGATCTTTCGCTTTTTGTCGATCGTGTAAGTGGGGTGATCGGCTATTCTCAGTTTTCATTGGCGTGCCTGGAAGCGCGATGGTGGAGATGACGTCAGATCTCCCCCTGCGGCGCGTCTACTCACCCCTCACTTCGCCGAGTTGTCTCCGTGACCGCGGGGCGAAGAAGAAAAAATTTAAAGGAGAGAAAAAGAACAGAGGCAACCAAAGCACCAAGCAACGTCCCCGTCGCCAATTTCTTTTCAACCAACCACCAAACGTCAGTATCCAATGTTCCAGGACTCCAATTACAGGGAGGCTGGAGCTCCGCTTTGCTAGCCCAGGGAGTCAGAGCATGTGGCTGCTACGTGGAGGTACGGAGCATTCTGCAAGAAGAGAGACCGCCGTCCTGAACACGTCGGCAGATATGCGGAACCGCCAGACGGCCAAATAATAATAATGAACAGCCAGCCACACAAACTTGACCGCTTGTGCCTTGCAGCAATTTAGACGCCTAGCCACCCTAACTTGAGAAACCTCGACTGCTTGACAACCAGGAACAGCTCTCACTTCGAAACAAGGCTTTTCACAGGTAACAGATCACATGAAAATGATGAACTTATACGCTATCGAGTTTTTACTCCAGAAAAGGATATTTAGTGGGATTTACCGATGCTCCATTCCGAGATCCGCTGCACCCATGGCACAGGATGGACCACCGTGTCTCGAACCACGGCTTCTTGTAAAAAATTAGGAAATCAAAACCGCTCCTGGAGGCGTTCTAGACAAATAAAAAATCAAGCGAGATCCACACTCACATGATTTGTAAGAGAGGCAATTAGCAAGACGTTTGACAGCGTTCCTGGTTGCTATCCCGAGCCGTCTCGTTCATTTCCGGGTCGGCATCCCCGAGAAGCCGCAACAGCCGAGCCAGCAGGGATCGGGCTGCCGTGTGTAACTCGAAGGTTCCGTGCTTCGGCTTTCTCCCATGGCTGGCCCTGGTACCCGAAGGGCATCTTCGCGGTGTTTGGGCACCGCATGGCCTTGCTGTCTTCTCTTCTGTCTCAGTGGGAGAAGAAGCAACTCCACCGCCAAACTGCCCCAGCAAGTGTCGGTGTGTACAGGTGCGCAGAGCACGGTTCAAATTCCAATTGACAACTCATCGACAGCACGCTGTGCCTAATCCATATCGTTGTCCAACACCATACAATGTATACAGCATACTCTATCGTAAATTCCTCGGTTCTCGTCTCAATCCTCCGTCCGCCCGCTCGCTCTATCATTTCTTGCTTTGTCATTCTCCGCATTTGCAACAGCGTGGCCTCTCCTTCCATTCTCCACCCTCTCTGGGTCCACATATCCTATGATCCGCCCCGCAACTAGCTTCGCATCGTCCGTACCGCCGTTTCACGCCGGGGAGCGTCACGAGAATACGCTGTACAGCGGCTTACCGGTGAGTATCGTCCTGTCACAATAATTTCCCCAGCCCTGGCCGTGACACTCGTCCCACTGTCAACGACCATTGTGGAGCTGAAGTGAAGGCGGAGCTCCATACTCCGAGACAGATGACTCGACACAGAGATGACACCCCAGCCACAGTTGCCCGCTCACAGCCACATCGCATCGGGCGGGAACGGGAGTCAACGGCCCTTCGAAGATGTTGGTTGGCTCAAAACGCACCAGATCATCGGAAAGAGCAGGAAAGCTCCCATGCGGAGAACATCCGCTAGAGGCAACAAGACGAGACAACTGTGGCTGAGGCGTCTGCCTTAGACTGCCTAACTGGGTAGATAATACAGCCTGGACCCGTCTGTATATGTGAAAGGGAAGTGGAGAACAAAGACCTTTTTTTTTCCCCATCCCATAACCCAAATAGGTTTCTCCAAGCGTTAGACTGTATCGACTTCATCTGCAAGGCTGTTCTGCGTACGACCTGTTCAGCGCGATACGATACGTAGCGCATACACGACTCTCTCGTAAGAGACTCGAAACCAAAAAACGATCGATGTTGTCAAGGCGACAGACAGAAAAAGAAGGAAGAACTTAGAAAGCAAGGACCTAGAGATCTTTCCAGCACACATCAGCAACCGATCCGTGCTAACACGGTCTCTCGATATCACGGCTGCGACTTTGTAGGTACCCAGGCTACCTAAGGCGTGTAGGCGTGAAGTCACATGGACATTCTGCTATACTGCACCAATGCAAGAAGGAACCTTAATTGGCCCGCCTTACGAGGCATAGGGCACGAAGATAACACGGATGCAAAGTCAGTGCGCACGAGCTGGTTGAAAAACTCTTCATGCAAGCTTTTGGAGTCTGGAGAAAAGCCTGTGGAAGACGGAGTTCTCCAGTGATAATAGCTGACGTTCTTGTAAGTAGTACATCAGTTGGAAGACCAAGCCGAGCATTCCACAACATATGATCTCAGAAAGTACTATGATATCGACATTATTACAGCCAAAAACAAAGAATGACAGAAGGAAGAGCCTCCGCGATCGGAACGACAGCAAAGGATGGAATTATCAGAGTTATAATCAATGAATGTAATACAAACGAGGGCGCAGAGAGAGATGAACGGAACATGACAAATCTTATTAATCTTATAAAAAAAGAAATGAAAAGAAGACATGCCCAGAACGCTCACCAAAAAAAAGCAAGCATGCCTACCTACATATAACTGGACGAGGGTCAAGCCGTCAAAGCCCCCCGGTCTGGGCTGCAAGCCACCGTACGAGTCTCAGGTGTCCATGGCACTGCCCACCATCCATTCAAATCGTCGAGGACGTGCGCACGCAGCAAACAGCTGGCTATTAGTAAGTTGAGAGTCATCACACCGGAGATTCCTTCACGGGATCGAGATGCGGTGTCTTGCATAAGTTGAGACAGTGTGCATGTAGCTATCCATACACAGAGACTGCTAGGCATCTGTTTGGATGTCTTTCGAGCTGATAAGTAGAGAGAGAGAGCACGAGCGAGTACTAGTAGTATGTGCCTAAGAGGTATGGAAGAAATAAAATAAGCTTCTCCTCCTCTTTTCAGAAGAATATGTGCGCCAACCTCGCGCCACGGAAAATGGATACACAGACACACAATCAGGTTATGTAGAAGGGCTCAGCTCAGCCCTATTAACAGCCCAGATCTTGGGCAAGTACCTCTAAATAGGTAGGCTGGAATGTTTAAGTTCCGTCAAACTTCCAAGTGCCTTCTTCTGTCGCGCTTTTTTTTCGGGGGGCCAGACATACATCCTCCAAAACATTTTTTATCTATTGGCACTATGCATTAGTACCTAGGTATACATAGCAGATCATGCCTGAATTGAGAAGTTACCATCGATTGACTTACTATACCATCCTGTATGTAGTGAGACGAGAGAGATTCGAAACCAGAAACAATAGCTGGCAGTAGCTGAATGACTGTAAGTATGCAGTATCAGAAGAACGTATATCTATACATAATCAGTTCAGCTCCAGAGGCGTCTCAGCTTTCAGCTGCAGCTCTGTCTAGATCCATCTATCTATCTTGTGACAAGCTTTAAAGACGACTATTCACACTGTGAAACATCCAATACCTTAGTTTTATGCGAGTACAGTGCATATTGAGTAAGAGAAACATCTTGAAGGATCAACATATCCGGCAAGGGAGTTCACATAGCTAATTTATTATCGCACATGATAAGCTGAAAAGACGAGGAAATTAACTACTAGTGTACTGTACTTTTATATACTAGTCATACGTAGCATTCTACGGAACTGCCAGATGTTGTGCCTACAAGAGAAATGAACCCAACCTCCACCAGCTGAAATGGGATAGTTAAAAGCCGAGACTGAAGGGAGGACATGACAAATTCGCACAAAACCCCCTGGACCCTGGACCCGGCCTGATGATGATGGTGATAATTAATACACGAGCTATAAACAGCGCATTGGTATTAGCATTTTCTCTGCTGACAGATTCCTTTTTTTTAACATTCCTATCTCGTGGTCACGTCTTGTCCCCATCCACCTTTTCACATGACACTTCGAGATTTTGTTCCGTGCAGCGGCTGGCGTGCAACGTCGTACAGTACGGAATACATACCCGTTGGGGGAACCCCAGAGCTGAGGCGGGGAAGCGTCTGGAAGAAGACACATCTCCCCGGGTTCGAGTCACTCTCTGTGCACGTGAGAGAAGTGGTGCTTATTCAAGTCGTTGTTATTCCAGCTGAAGGAGATGAGTTTGAATTAATGGCGCATTGCGGTCATATCCTTAGCTTTTCAGGACACATGATATGCCCTGCATAATACTACTTCACATCGTACTTCAGATATAGGCGAGGTACCTTATAGAAGCTCATATGCTCCCATCCGCATTATTGTCGGTGATCTTGTCCTTTTGAGCTGTTATATTCAGTACTTATCTCCCTCGAAGTTTCTACCCCGTGTGCAACATATCCCGGGGAGTTCTGCTGTCCCGGTAATCTCATCCAAGTGCCAAACGCACGGGTCCTGATCGTCTGACAGAGTTACACCGGTGCGATCTTTTTTCAGATGCTCCCTCGAAGAAGAAAATAGCCAGCCACGTGAAATGATGACGATAATTGAAAATAGTACTTACATAGGCACATGTACATACGGAAGGAGGGAACACAGATCTTGAGTGTTGCCTCACTCTTTCTGCCAATGTGGTTCAGATCAATGCATACTGCCCGACGAATCTGCCTTGATCGATATAAGATACCTAGCGGGAGGTAGCATGTGCTCCTCCAGTGATTAATGTACCCCGCTGACCGAGATATGCGCGAAACTTCGAGGCTGCAGCACAGCATGTGCGGTACCGGTACCTCCGTCGGAGCCCTGAACAGAGAGAGGTACGTACACCCCGCTCTGTGTGTACAACATCCTCTCGTCTCATCTCTAAGAAAATAGAGAGCAGGAATGGGACGATCTGCAGTGGCAATTCTAGCATCTGCTGACGTGGTGACCATGGATCGTGATCATGCGATCCGTTGTCGTCCCGTCCGTCCATCGATCCAACTAGGTAGAGGAACGAAGATTGAGAAAGACATTGAATCAATCCAACGCCTTCCTGACGTAGACCACGTACCACTACGTACGGTGCCACGCAGTGTTATACCGATTCTGATGAATCTCCGCTCAGTAACGGAGGCAACCAGCCATCGCGCTCCCTCGCGCGTGGGTTTGTCTGTAGTACTTAACCTACGCAGGTAGTCGTACTACAGTCCTTTTTTACCCCACAGTCACTCTGGTCGATAAATCGACCGAGAGGACACCGACGAAATGGGAATAGAACCCATTATCGATGTTGAAAAATCATATCAACATGTGAGCCTACTCTAATCTGATCGATCGAATCTGGGCCTGTCCCCGGTCCAGACCAACCAACCAACCACATGGCCAAGGCGTGGCGTGGCGTACAATAGACAACAGGCACTACAGGGCATGCACGGGAGTATATACAGACGCCAAACCAACCAGGTTCTGACGATAACCAAACCAGCATGAGTCAGTAAATGTACAGGAAGTCCGCCGGCGGCAGCGGGGCAACGGTGACGGCGACAGGCATCATCGATCGATCCCGATCAAAAGAAACAATGAAATGACACGAATCGGAATTTCGCCATAGGCACTCCGAATCGCTCTATCTATCTGTCCGTCCAGTCCTCCAATCCAGTCCAATCACAATGTTGACCCTGTTCGCTTCCTTCACCGATAAGAAATACGGTCAAGGAAGAAGCAAAAAAAAAGCATAAGGCAGCGTTGCATCACCCGTAGCCCGTGGACGGGAGAAGAGAAGTTCTAAAACCAGGTTGGCAAAGAGGTCGATAGAGGATCCGTGGAACTTCGACGAAAGCCAACCAACCGATTGCCCACGCGCACGTCATATGTCTCTATTAGCGATAGCACAAGTGCATACAATTGAGTGCTCCCTGCTACCTAGATACCTGGGTATGTACAGTACATACCTATAATACTAAAACTAATAATGATAACAATAGATCAATCGAAATCAAGCACCAATCAGCAAGGTCACGTTTTCTTCCACCCCTTTCCATCCCAGCTTCGCTAGAACTCCTACAGTAGAAGAAAAAAATATCTGTGCCGATCCAAATCTCCAGGGCTATCTATCTACCCAACCTAACTACTACTAACTAATCTGCAACATGCACATGCAACATGCAACATGCAGCTCACCGCAACCTCTCCACCCCCGGCCCCCCGGTCCCGGTCCGCCCTTCCCTCCCCCGCCCCAATCTCACGTACTGTACCTATATGTATGTATGAATGTGCATACATCCATGTACATGGATAAATAGATATGTCCAGTACCCATCAGCCCTGCAGGGATCCTTGCCCCCAGTTCCGCCGAAAAAGTCCCTGTCAGTATGCGATCACCCAATAATGGAAGATCCACCGTCCATATGCGATAGAGCTAGAGCCTAGACTACATATATCGATATCGATATCGATAGTAAGGTAGGTAAGTTTAGATATGCATGCGACAACGGGCACTGGCACATGCCAACACCCTACAGCTCCCCATCTAGGCCGGACCCCAGGACCAGGACCATGACCAGAACCAGGATCAGACCCCAGTCACTGCAGTTACCAGTCCGGCCGGAAACGCCTAGAACAACGCCTCTATGTACGCCCACCGCCGCCAATCTCCGACACGACACCACAGACATCCAGCCCTTGGCTTCGGCTGTGAATGTTAAATGAATGACAAAATGAACAGACAGGACCGGATAGCTGTCAGAGTCAGACAGAGTCAGGACCGCTCGGTCAAAACTTGAATACATATGTCAGCAGGCAATGTAAACTTGTAAATGAAGGCGCGCGGAGACCGCGCCCGGGATACGGAACGCCGACCAGGGGCCTGGACAGGATACTTTCGATCAGGGAATGGAATGGGGAAAAATTAATAAATCAATTTGGAATTGAAGTCCGGAGATCGGGATTTCGTTCTACTACTAGTATAGTATACTAGTCGTCGATAGTGAGGTAGCCAAGAAAATCACAAGATCCATTTCTGTTCTGTAATCTTGTCTTTCTTTGTCCGTCGCTCGAGGGGCCCTGGCATCCAGAGACAAAGAAGCTGGCGAACGAGGTTCATTCGTTCCTAGTCCGTCTGTCTGTTGGCGGCGGCACCGAGAATCTGGTATCTGAATGCAGCAGGGTTGGATGCGCATTCCTCGGGACATTCAATCCGTACGGATCATGTGCTGCTTATCACGCTTTATCGCAATTTGTGCTTGTCTAACCCTACGTTGCCATTTCTACCTTGCTAAGAAAGATGAATGCGGAAGACTGTTTAAAAAAAAAGCAACTTCTTTTAAGAGTGAGTAGCATACATGACACACTGCCTCTGGAGCAACACCAGTCCAGGTAAAGAAAAGAAACACAAGTGGTATCCGGTATAGAAAGCAGCAAAAGGAAAAAAAAAAAAAAAAGGAAAAGAGAAAATGAAAAAAAAATACGTTCTACATCCATTAGAACGTGCAATCGGTAAACGTGATGACGACGAGCTCTTACGCCTTGTGTGATGTCATAAAGCCGCGACCCCAGTAGTAAGCGAACAGCTTAAAGCAAAAATGACCACCATTCTCTGGGGACCATGACATTGTCATCGTAATCGCCACCATAATCTGAATGGAAGCACGGCAGAGAATGAAAAAAAAAGCTGAAAAAAAGCCGTACATGAATGAAAAAAAAGAGAAACACCCAACCAATTACCCCGACCGAGAAAAAAACAAGACCGCCATGCAATGCGAATAAAAACCCGAAAGAAGAAAGATCAGCTAAAAAAGATGAGTAAACATGCCACAGATTCGCCAATGCAATGCAAGTGTCGTGATCAGGCGGGTAAGGCGTGTTTGGAGAGGTTTGTCGGCCCGTGAGGAGATCAAGACAACGGCCGTTTGGAGGGAGGAATAATGCAGGAGGGGTCAGATACATTGATATGGGGCCGAAGGGAGAGGTTCCGTATGTGCAGGTAGTGATTCAGAATACATTCTCATAGAACCACCGAGTTTTCGAGGTCTCTCTACCATCCCTTCACATGGTACTCCCACGGCCCGAAGTCGTTGTAGTTATTCCATGAGCTGTTCTTCGATGTGTCCTTGTCCTTTGCCTGGTTCGCGGCATTTGCGCCTGCGATACCAATACCTTGGCCCTGTTTCTGCGCATCCTTTGGACCCGGATATTCCCGCAGATTGGCCATGTCATTAGCCGTGTGCCGTCGCTTGAAAACGGCATTGACAGTAGAACTCTTCTGTTGGCGCTCCCACAGCAGATGCCTTCGAAGGGATTCCGTAAGCTCCGTGGCGAGCATGTTCCTTCGGGTTGTGCGCGGCGAGTGAGCAACGGCGTGCTGCGGAATCTGCTTCACAATGATCGGCTTTGAGCGTGGAACATCGGGTCCCTTCATCGTAAGGTTCTCATCGTCGTCATCAGCTGGCGATGCGGGAATGGATGGGCCATTGGGCGAGAGCCGCGAGCGTTGCAGAGCAGGACTGGACCGCGATCCAGTCGGATTCACCCTCACAGGCTGGTGCATCATCATCGTGAGGAGGGACCGTCGTGACACGAGGTTCGGTCGCGAGTTGACACGCTGGAAAAGCTCCTTGTCATCCACGCTTGAGCGCCCACTCTCCGTAACCGAATCTTCCCACTCAGAGTCATCATCATCTTCGATGGCACTTTCCGATATCTCATCCTCCGTCTCAATCGCATCCTCGTCCTCACAAGTTCCTTCTTTGCCGGTCTCCGATTCCACGTCGTCTTTGAACGCCGCCTCCTTCTTGTTCGGACCTGGGGTGCTTGCACCAGGCTTGCTCAACTCCTCAGTGAGGGAGCTGGTATGGGGACCAGGCGCCGCCATGCGCTCCTCGAAGGAACTCTCATCATCATCACCCGATGATCCGCCCAGTGTGAACATTCCTCCTTTCTTCTTGAGAGGCGAGGGCTTCGGCTGTGGCGTCGTCTTAACGGGACCAGGTTCCGCAGCGAGCTTGGGATGCGACCGATACGACGAGGAGACGTGAGACGGAGAGAAACCGCGGACAATGCTGGGAGACTTGATCAGGGAGGGTTTCGAAGGCATCATGCCCGGCGAGGAGACACTGGTGTCCGAGGCAGCAGCGACCGCAGCGTCACTCTCGTTGCCCTCGGGAGCTGTTGTCGAACACGAACCGGCAGACTGGTGTGGTTGTTGCTGTGGCTGCTGCTGCTGCTGCTGCTGTTTTTCGGGATATGACTCTACCAGTTCACGAGGGGGAGGAGCGGGAGCGGGCGCAGGCGTAGGGGACGATTGCCGTGGCGTCACATCAACCACGGGAGGCGCAACTGGAGCAACAAAGCGGGACAACGGTTCGAGGTTCTTCTTCTCCTTGATGTTGAGCACCATCCGCTCCAAGCCCAGCGACGTGATGTGCTGCTGCTTTCCTCTGCCCATACTCAGCACGGAGTCCTCTGAAACGATAGCGGGCTTGTAGTCCAGAGACTTTTGGGTACGCTTGATGTGAGTCTCTATTCTCTCTGCATCGTCGGACGCGGCGGATTCGACACTGGCGGACAGCTCGGGGACCTCTCCAGCCTCGGAGCGCAGCAGTGGCAAAACGGAGGTATCGCATGAGCTCTCGGGTTCGACGCAGAAGGTTTCTCGGGTCCACAGTCGCCAACTCAGGTTCTCCAGTCGCCTGCCCTCCTCCATGTAGTCTGCGCACTTGGAGAAGACTGTGAGGCAACAGATTAGCATGTCCCATATATGAGCCTGACCACGGGCCACTCACCCATCCACATGCCGTGAAGGCTCTGCGCATTTGCAGTGTCGACCTTGTGCATCTTAGCCGCGTCCACTGTGAGGACGGGCGTCGACAATCGTGAAGGCATCGTGACCGCGCCTCAATGTCTCGTTGTGGTTACTGCAGGATCGATGATGTCTGTGGGTGAATGGGTTTGGGGTCGCCGCCTTCCCCGAGCGTGTCTGTACGGCGCGTGAACGCGAAGGGGTGTCCCTCTCTCCTGTAAACCCGTCCTCTTCAAACCGGATTTCCCTTGAAGCTGTGCCCGCAGGCAGGGTGCACTGGAGTTATTATTAAACAACAGAAGGTGGATCCGCGTCGTGGTACTTGTGCAAGCACGACGCTGGCCGTCGACCTGATTGGAAGAACACAGCTCCTCGTTGTCTGGAGCAGGGAATGTCGTGGTGAGAACGGACAACCGGCGGTCCCGCGAGAAGAACCGTTTGTAAGGCGGGTGGTGGTGGTCTGGCGTCAATCCACGGTCTCCCTTTGTGAGTATGCAAACACACGCACACTCACACACGCCGAAGTATAGTACCGATTAGCGGTGGCCCGGGTGAGAGGATCGGCGGAGAATGAGAGGAGGACAGGAGTCGACTTGGAGAGGCTTGAGTATATAGAGGACGGAGTGTGGGACAGGAGGAATGGAGAAGCAGAGTCTGGGGAGCCAGAGAGAGGTGGAGGAGAGCGATAGGAACTAAGGAAAATATGACGAAGAAGAGACGGAGAAGGGGGGGGTGTGTGTTGCGGGCGGCCGTGTGGTTTTGACGGGCGGCGGTTGGTACGGGGGGGTTACGGTACAGGGGAGGGCAGGCTCGTTACCTGGGGCAAGGCGAGGGCCAGAAAGAGGGCGAGTGGCCACCCGCGCCAGGGCACCTGCACTAGGAGCCGGCGCGGGTACCGAGGGACAGGTTCCTTGCTGCTTGTGCTCGGAGGGCGACGGACGGCGCGTCCAGGGGTGGGGCGCCTGCGGCCGTCGTTCCCGAAGTACCCCCGGCGTCATGTCCGTATCGTAAACATCGTCATGACGTCGCCGTATCCTTACCGGTTCGTTCCCGTATCGCACGGTACATACAGCGGGTACCTGTACGGTACATCGCTACATCGGTCTACGCGTTCGTCCGCCACTGCTGGCCGGGGTACATGTTGGGGCCGATCTCCCCTCCACCCTGCCTTGCTGTGGTCAGCACGACGATCGGATCCTCCCCTCAGCACCGCGTTTCATAGGCTGTGAACCAGATGTCATCATCTCGCTGTCGTGTTGTCAGCTCCCTCTCTGCTGTTTGCGCTTCCGCACGCCAACGAGTGACTGCCAGCTCTCCTTCCCGCACATGGTCATGTGCTTAGCCATGATTCTGCTCTATCGATTGACTGGACGGGAGCCAATCTATCCAGCAGCCTCCTTTCGGTGCAGTCAATCCGCTAGACCGGGAGAGATGTGCCTCGGGCTGAAACGCGAGCCACCAGCCCAGCGCGCCCCGGATTTGTGTGGCTGACCTCTAGCGCAGTGATCCTCGTCTTAACGGCTGGCTTTGTCTCGCAGACATGTTCAATTCTTCTCCCTCCGGCTGAATAGAACCTGTCCGTTTGGCCATTCAGCCGCTTGCGGCGTACGGCCGAGCAGTGGTCTGCTTTTCTGTATGGGGCAGCCTGAGGCATGTACGGGGAAATATCAGAGGTCCTGCCGTGTTGCGGGGACCGCATCTGGAGATCCTTCTCTTTCTGACAAAGTGCTCCATAGTTCTCCAGACGCCACTACTCCAGATTTAGATGCCGAACTCATCAGGGCTCTGTTTATCCAAAACTTACTGGACAATTTTTCCGGAGCCTGAGCAAATAGTCGATGCGAGAAGATCATGACTGCCACCATTCCGACAGATCATCCCTGACGTGTTCGGAACCCAGCACTGCCAAACAGCGACAGCTCAGCTCAACTTGGGGTCACAAGGGTCATTCTGGCGTCAGAAGGACACTCCGTGCTCCATAACGTACCCTCTTCAAAGAATGTCTGAACTAGCAATGGTTGGGTGCATCACTCGCAGCGCCAGCTGGAGCTGCGACTGCGAGTGTCAAGCTTCTCGATGATCCATCTGCCCTGTCACGGGGTTTTCCCGTGACAATCCTAACTAAGCCTCGTCGTCTGCGCCTTGTCTCTCCCCGGCAAGCAAGTGGTCGTGTCTCTCGACATGTACTCCGTATATTCCACTCGACGGGGAAAAATTGATAGTTTACCAATAATAATAATAATGATCCCTGTGCCAGTAGGATGCCAGAGTCGGACGCCCAACGATCATGTGCTCATCTACGCCTCGTCCTAGAAAAATGCTACAAGACCAGACAAAGGGATTAGGCAAAGCGTCCATGCTGAAGAGCTTTGGGAAGACTGGGGCGGTCGTCCTTCAAGATCGTGCCATCGCACGCCTTGCACTATGCAGACCTAAAGAACATGTGATTATCCTCGTGGAGGATAATAATAGACATGCCTCTTACGGAGCACATTGGAGCGTGGTAAGGCGGCGCTGTGTGGCCAAGTCGATTGTGAGAGTGGTTGGACTCAGCGCGAGCTCACGCTGGCCTCGAGAGAAGACCTCTAGGTACTCCATGTCTGCGTAATTACTGATGGAAGAGACATGTTCTGTCTCTCATGGCGCTCGCTGTTTCTTCGGCCAGAAAGACATGCTTTCCCATACTATTACCTCTTCAAGTAATGAGCAGTCTGTGCAATTTTGTGTCAAGAATCGCTAGGCACGCAATCTCGGGGCTAAGCGCTAAACGCCAGGGCTCCTGTTGAACCTCCAAAAAGGGACATTCACTGCCATGTCAAGCAGTCGGACCTTGGCACATCCTGCCGGATCTGAACTGTTGACTAGCCATCCTCGTCGCTCGATAATAATGCAACGATGTAACCAGCACACAATCTTCAGGTAGTGTAGTATCTTGGTTCATGACATGATGCTGGTGCACGGGGGGCGAGGCCATGGCAATAATATCGACAGGGTTCCCAGCGGCGGACGTTGGCCGAGACTAGAACGGGTTCCTCTCCAAGCAAACTACCGAGCGTGCCCAGGTGAGACGATGATCCTGCCCCATAGAATGCGGTAGAGTTCAAGCCGGAGATTCATAGAATCTGATATGAGGCAACCGTTCAAGGTGTCTTCGAGTTTTAACCCCTTTACGGAGTACTCTGCACGGGCTTCTTGAACCGTGCATCCACGCGGTTTGTGATGGAAAAGTGCAGAATCGCCCCTCTCTCTCTGCATCGGCTAAACGGCCCGGTTCGCGCTCCCTTTTTTACAAGCAGTTTGCCTTCACGAGAATAATAAGGCAAAAGTATAGCCGTGATAAATTTATGTTTGCCTGCTCAACCATGGTCCATGAAGGTCCTGTTACGGAGTTGCTCTCCGTATGGAGTACCCCGTACAGGGCGAACGATCGTTATTGACATTATTTGTTCCACATTTCGTCAGCGACCTTCTTGGCCTGCCAGCACTATCATGTACACAGTAGTAGTTAGCGCATGGCGGCTATTACTACTGTGTAGAAGTACCGAGTTACGGAGTACGAAGTACAGACAGTGAGGTGACAACGCGCGTCTCGACCCCGAAACTGAAACCGGAGTAGTAGAGTGTTAGTGATCCGACCTTTTCCTATGTAGATCAACGATGGCTCATTTTCAGCATTTTGCTTCGCTCCTCAAAACGAACTGACAGCAGCTGGATGTATGCACTATTCTTAATCAGCGAACACATTATTGCGTATACTCCGTATGTACATACATGTACATATCATCGAGCCATTTCGCAATGGTTTGCATTCCACATGAGGGCTGAACCTTGGCTCCACCTGTTTATCTATTTCAATAAATGGCCTCAGCGTCACTTCGATGGCTAAGATCAGAGCACGGAGCGCTAATAATAATAATAATAACAATGATAACAATAATGAATAAGAATACTAGCATTGAGTACTGTGTAGCTCAGTAGAGATACAAAAAAGAGAAGGAAGCAGAATTAGCCGCCGGAAATAATAATCCAATAATCCGGAAACTCTTTGCAGCCGCCTCAAGACATGTACGGCGATCAACCACAGTAGTCGGATGATGCCATTCCGACAAGGCTGACCCTTTCCTGCCGAGTGGCCAGCCTGTGACCTTTTCCCTGATACGGATTCAAGGTGCCATTATTCCATTGATGATCCCGTCGGGATAACCGACGGTCAAAAGGAAGAGGAAGGTATCCGTGGATCTCTCCTCTTGAGAAGTTTTGTTAATTATTAGCTGGAGAGCAAAACGGCCACGTCACATCTCTCTTCTCCGGAGAACGCGTTTAATTGCGGAGTACCTGCCAAGTAGGTGATTACTTGGTGCTGGAGTTCATCCCCTCGAAGTTGTGATCTACATTCTGGCAAGCTTAACACCGAAATCTCTCCGAAAGTATACAATCGAAAATTTTAAAAATCCTTGCGACTTCAGTAGTAAACAACAGCAAATTATGCCAGGTCCGCATTCTACATTTCCGCGCGGCTCGAAAAAACTCATAGAACCTTTTCAGTTTCTCCTCAAAGAGTTGTATATCCTGACCATGCACGGAGTCAGCCGGGATCCCCCGTCGGGATGAATCGGGGGCCAAAGGAGGCGAGTCGCATGCGACATTGAGAACTGGTCACGGGAACAGCTGCCCCCACTTCGTCACTGCCACTGCGGGGTCGACTACCTGCTCCAGGATCGCGCCACAGCGCCACCGCTCCGCATGTGGCAAAGCCGCAAAGGGGCCTGGACCTTTTTGGTCCATGGAACAAGGCTGCAGCATAGAGGCTGAAGAGCACATGACCTGCCGGACCCCAGAGCTCCGGATCTTTCCCCAGTCGAGCGTATCTCTCGCCCATCCATCATTGAACGCATGGCGCTCCATGCGACACGTATTCGCTGAAGACAACGAAAATGAGGCAACCATTATTGGACCAAACAACCTCAATTGACTCCTCCACGCCTCATTAGCTGTGATACCAAAGGGTAGAGCAGGCAAAACGTCACCCGATGACTCCTACTGAATCCCCCCCCCCCCCC
>Ga0008109_10000442_pt1 | contig 25232 bp, 25 predicted proteins | sample HigsolmetaGSP18D_FD_59306 | JGI IMG/M metagenome (GOLD analysis project Ga0008109, IMG submission 59306) | High solid enriched microbial communities from the Joint BioEnergy Institute, USA - SP1-8-D | ecosystem: Engineered > Bioreactor > SSF (Solid state fermentation) > Aerobic > Biomass ...
AAAAAAAAAAAGCTTAAATTGCGGGGAAAATAGGAAGGGAGGGCTCTCACTGTGTCTTGTGTCCTGTTTGGGTTTGTAGTCAGCAGGTAAGTGGTGTGGTGGTTTGTGACTGATTTTTGACAAATAATGACAAATCTGTGTACTATATGTATGTGCAGTACATACAGTACATGACATGGGGCATGGAAGGGAGGTAGTACGCAGTATAGTTACAGTACAGTAGCATCTTGGGAGTAGTTTAGGTAGTGGTAGTTGTTTGTTTTGTCATGCTCCAGCAGTAGTGATCAAGGGAGGGCTACACGACGGCGTACTGTGTAGACAGTACAAGGATAACGGGTGAATTTTCCCCGTATCGAGATGGATTCCTTGTCATCGACGGCATGGAACAGATGATTGAGAAGTTCAAGGCCTGCCTGCTACGGAGCACAGAGTATGCATGAAATCCGCAAAGCTTCTCAGCTCAACTGCACGTTCAATCATGTACCCAGTGCAGTGACTTTAGATGTTAAACCTACGAACCTACGGTGCTATCTACATCTTGATATGCGAACGTGCAGACGGATAGTTTACCCGTTACTCTGCCTCGTGTTGGTACTGGTAGTCAGGTAGGGTCTTCAGAAGTTCAGATTTGGGTAACGGCTCCACCGTTCTTGGTACCCGAGATTCGATTATCAAATCACGGACACGCGCGTGCGGAGCGACTTTCCCGAATCAAGAAAGCAAAATACGGCAAGGGTAACCTATCAGGCTATATCAGCACGACAAATCGGACGGATCGAGTCAGACGTCCCATCCGGGAGGGCTGCTTCTGAATCAGTAGTAAAGTGAACGTGAACAGCCTCAGCGGGTGTTCCCGAGAGCCTCACGGATCACACACTCCGCGTACATACGGCGCGACGATGTGCGGCGAGCAGGAGAGGGGCTGCCGGGGAGGCTCAAGCGGGCGAATCAGCGTGCAGCGGCCGGGACGAAAATCGGAGGTTCCAGGCCATGCAGGCTGATGTCATGGGGGCGCGCCGCCGAGAGGCTAGGGAGCGTGGGTGGCGGCGTGGCGCGCATTGCCGGCGCGCGATTGGCTCCCACGCCGCCCACGGGGGGCATGCGCGGTGAATCCCCCTTGGTCGGATCGCGCGACGGAGGGGCAGGAACTGCCGTTTCGAGCAGCGCTGGCGCCGGTGCGGCCCTGGGACCGTGGGAACGTGACGTACGGCGCCCGACAAGGGCCCCGCTCTGCGCCTCTGACGCACCTGCGCTTCTCCGCCGGTTCTGGAAGTGGATGGGCTATGACGCCGCGGCCAGCCTTCCATGCCTTTTCACAGCTAACTCGTCCTCCAACCCAGCGCCAAAATGCGAAAATCAGCCGGAAAGAGCCTTGCCGAGCTTTCTCCCTTCCTCCAGGTCGCGAGGGCTGGCACGCGAGAGGTATCCGTAACAGGGGGACAGACGCCATTCATGGCCGGTGTTTGTTCCGCAGAACCAGCTGCTCTCCGGGGGGGGGGGGCCGGGGTGCCGGGCAGGTCTCGCAGTCTTTCCCGTCTCATTGCTGGTCCGGAGGATCTCGTGCGAAGGAAGTCTTTTTTTGGGCTCGAGGACACCCAGGCAGGATGCCTTTTTAAGTACTGACCGAAGGATGACGGCCCCGTCTCGAGCTCCAACGTCATCGCTCAGTGGACTGTGTGGCCCCCGTGTCCTGGACGGTTCCGCGGCGGGCGACGGCATCCGCCTCGACGTCACAGCCCGCAGGACAAGCTCTCATAGGCGGGCTGCAGGGCTAGAGGCCGACCACTGCAGACTCCAGAGCCCGGGTGCGGGCTCCTTCTGCCATCGTCTGTTGCGACTCGCGAGCTCTCCCAGCCAGGCCACACAAATTGCGCCGGGGAAACCCATAAAACAACCACAGCAGCTCCTCCCATAGCTTCATTTGCGCTCTCCCAAATCCAAGGAGACCCAATGGCGGAGCTTGAGTGTGCCGGATCTGCAGTGTGTGCAGTGTCCACCATCCAGCGACGCTTCTGACTAGCAGTACATGGAGTAGTCTTACTCCATAGTACTCCGTAGCAAGACGAGTCCTCTGTCCTCACTGCTCAGTCCATGCCCCTTCCCCACGCAGCTGGATGTGATCGTCGACCGCACTGGTCCGCCGTGATCCATCCTTCGCGGGCCAGGCAAAGTCGGAGTGCTGGCGATCAATCAGTTACATCGAGCCCTCTAGCATCGCGCATCCTTACCGTGCTAGTCCGCTCGACCCCCTCCGAATCCGCAACGCTGAGTCCTCTGGTTTGTTGAGAGCCTGGAGCTGATGAGATGTCCAGAGTGGTCTTGGGGCTGCTGCATCCCACACATCGTATCCCAAGACTCTAGACCTGATAGACCAAGGTAGACTGCCGAAAATTCCGTTTGTACACGGGCTAGACATTGTTATTATTATTCCTCCTTCTTCGAGGAGCAGGCTGAGCGGTGTATGTTTGCGTTCCACCCCTGCGGGCTTGCCATCCATCAGTCGAGAGCATCGGTGAAGGACATGTATCCAGACTCCACGAGGGTTGGCATACTAACCGTAAGGGGACCGATTGAGGCTGGAGATGGGAAGGGTCGGACAAGAAGGGACGCGGTGATCTAGCTCTAGACCCTTTCAACCTGTCACGCTTGTCTTGTCCGTATCGATAGATCTCCCAGGTACCTGGTAACCCGGGTGCTGCAGTCACGATGATGAGTTAAAGTAGTACGCCGTAGTACAGACTCGGTATGAACTCTCCACGGCGGTTTGGTTCGCAGGAGCAGCAGCCAAAGAGCCCGCAAAGTGACGCTAGACAGCCCGAGTCGGGTCTCCCAGGCGGGAGGACCAACCCAGCGCCAGCCGTCAGCCTGTCCTCCCATCCCCCGTCCGCGATCACCACCTGCACTTCCCCACTACCGTGACTACCTCCGGTCGTTATCCACTTGGTTTGGCACTCAATTATCAAATCACAAAAGCTACACGAGAGAAAAAAAAAATAGAAAGGAGGAAAAGAGAGAAAAGGCCCTTCCGCCTCTTCCAGACGGGCATGTTGGCTTTCCTCGCGTCGTTCTCCCGGTGCGTTCTGCGGCCGTTATAGCACCTCTCCCACCTGCAGCGCCAAAATCCACCGGCTGCCTCCGCCGCGCCGACGCTCCATCGCCGGGAGGCGCGCAGGCGACAGCCACCCCCGTCCTCTGCTCGGTTGGTCCCCGTCCTGCTAGCTGGTAATTTATCCACACCTCCGTGCAAAGACCGCCTATCCGCTCTCGATAAGGAACTAAAAGGGTCTAAGGTGGCTTACCGGTCGTTTTTACCCCTCCTCCCCTTTACCCAACGCCCCTCTCTGGCCACCTTGGGATTCCAGATACACCAGGTCGTCTCTTGGACTCGTCCCAGCTGCTCGTCCCATTGTCCCAGAGCGGTCAATCTCCTGTATGCCTTCTTCCCCCTTTGCCTGTTTCCTCTGCCAGCTTTTCCTCCGGCCGTCGACTGTCCCCATACTTCTCCTGATAAAGAAAGGTTTCGAGCGTCGGCTTACCAACTGTCGCGCAGAGCGGTTCGCTTCCGTCCAATCCTCTCGCGACCGGAGCAGGGATCCCAGACGCCCAGAGTATACACCTCTTGAAACAAGCAACGAACACCTCAGGTAAAATCGCCCACTCCCTATTATTATTTATTCTTGCTCGGAAACAACATGCGTTGCGACCGGACGCTATGGCCAAGCCCTCTCCTTTCGGGGCTTAAGGTGTACTGTCCCGTGTAAATGCCCTGGAAGCCGAAGGCAGTTCGGTATCAGACGAATTACAACACCAACCGCGTCGCGTCGCGGCAACTCCCTTCCAGATGCGTCCAACGATGTTATCATATCGGTCTGGGAATCATGCTGACTGGTCGACAAGGCAAAAGGCCGTTCAACGTATTGCAATTCAGTACATCGTGCCCATCTTGCATTGGATCGCGTCGAGACCAACCAGGCTCACCTGCTTGTCCGGGTCTTCCCATACTGGATAGAGACATCGCCACAGCCGACACCCGGACCCCTTTTGCATGTCAAACGTCCCTCCTCCTTGTTGACCTCGTATTATATATTCTCCGCCATAACGCCTCACCTTGACGTGTCGCAAAACGGACCATTCTAGCCAGCTTGGCAGCGCCTAAACCCGGGATATCTTCATTGTCATAACACATTAATCATGGCTCCCAGCCTGAAGGTTTGTAGAAGACCCAGTATGTTTCCATATAGTTCAGGCTCGTGATCAAGAAGCTGACCTTTTGCTTTTCGTATCTGCTTAGGGCGTGGACGGCACCCCCGATCTCGCAGACTATGGCGACATCATCGACCCAGCGACCTTTGAGCAGATTCTAGAGATGGACGACGACAAGGACAGGGAGTTCAGCAAGGGCATTGTATACGGATTCTTCGATCAGGCTGAGAGTACCTTTGTTAAAATGGAGAAAGCTTTGTTAGTACCCCTTCCCTGCCGCTTCCATAAACGCGCAGGCCTTGTGTGCTTGCATGCGCCTATTACCCCAGACTCAAGACATCCTATCAAATGGGGAGCGTCTTTCGATCTGGGATGCTCGCTCGAACATCTATGGTCCACTCCAAAAACATTCAACCATAACCGACGCGCTAACGATAATTCCTTTGCAGATCCGCTGAAAACCTCAGCGAGCTTTCCCAACTCGGTCACTTCCTCAAGGGTTCGTCAGCGACCCTCGGACTTACCAAGGTCAAAGATGCCTGTGAGAAGATACAACACTTTGGTGCCCGCAAGGACGAGACCGGCACCGTCGAAGAACCAGACGAGGCCACCGCCCTGGCGAACATCAAGCAGACCCTGAATGAGGTCAAGGAAGACTACAACGAAGTAGCCACCATCCTAAGGAGATTCTACGGCGAGAAGACTTCATAAAAACAAACCCGTCCATGTTGCCGGCAAGGGGACGGAAATGAGAAAGAAAGGGTAATTGCATGAATACCATGGTTTGAGTGTTGTGCTGTGCTCAACTCTCATCAACCATCAAAGATTGTACTTCCTCTCTTCTTTTTATGATTGATTGATTGACAAGGACAGACCTGAGTACCGCGAGGTGCCATTTTCCTTTTTTTTTCTTTTCTTGGATCTATATTGCAACGTTTTCTTCTCGCACAGTCATGATGGTAATGTGTGAAATCAAGGAAGAGAGAAATAGATGGTACCTATCGATTCAGCAAGGGGTTCTTTCGCTCTTCCTCTGCTCTATCGCCTGTTACTTACCTACTTATTTCAACTTCCAAGGGTCAATTAATGATTAAGGATCAAGGATGCATGCATGCATGGGTTGTCTATATCCAAAATTTTGCTTCTTAATTATTATTTATTTTTCAATTATTCATTATGAGGACTCATGCATGCATATACGTACTTGCCGCCATCGATCGCCATTCCTCTTTGTCTAATTTACCTACTTACTCTTAACTTGCTTCCAAATGTGGTCTGATCTGATCAGTGTGGGGTGTGAAGCGGGGTGGGGGGGTTGGTGTGCCGTGTTCAATTTGAAAGCACAAGTGGACTTAATTGACCATTATTGTGAATTTTGCAAAGCGCCAATTAATCTTAATTTGAAGTTCAGTATTGTCTCTTCTCTCTCGATTCCTTCTCTCGCTGGGCTTGTATGTACTGCACTGGACAGTGATCTTAAAAAAAAAAAACTCATCTACTTACCTACCTACCTCCCACCTAATCTTTCCGGGTTTATCTCTTTTTCCTTCGTTTCCCTTTCCCCACCCCACCTTGCTCTTTCCCTCTTTCTACCTTCTGCCGTCTCTTCTCACTCTGTTTCTTGGCGCGCGCGCGCACACACAAAGTCAAATGTATAATCTCTCTTTGCATCTTGCAAAGTACTGTACCATACCAAGAACACAGTAAAATATTCTCTTCGGTTTGTTGCTTAACATTAATTTATTTATTTATTTATTGCTAAGCGGAAGGAAGATAAGGAAGGGAAGAAACAGCTCAACTGGACTGAGCTGAGCTGACCTAAGCTGAATGGTCTGGTTATTGGAGGCTGTTGTTCCTATATCAGCTTGCAGGTTGTCTTGTCTTAGTTGTTCACTTATCCACCTCCTCTGCTTGCTTGGTTTGTGAGTTGTGTTATTGATGTACTGTACATGTATGTACATGTATATGAGATTGAGAAGGAAGGAAAGATTAGGATACTCTACTTACTTCAGTCCTTTCAACAAGGAGTAACTATTCACATGAGGACAACTGAGTCGACCAATTGGTCTATGGTTGAGGATGGCTCAAAACCGATATTCACAGCCTGTGTACAGGTTTATTTCTCTTTCATTCTCTGTGTCCTCTTCCAATGGGTCTCTTCACTAGTAACGCTTCACATACTTAGATAGCATGTCAATTGTTGGTTAGACACTGAGTAAGAAAAGAACTCCTAATGAATTCTAGTACTAATATGCTATACACAGTTCTGCTAGGATCACTCTTGCCAATAGTATGGATCTGTACAGTGGCTCCTACCCTTTCAGGCATTCATTGTCAGCAGGAATGAACCATAGCATAACCCCCCTCTTCCGTCCATCCATCATTTCTCTACCCACCTATCTCCTCTGTCTACTATAGAATCCCTACTAATGAACACGACGCGAACCGATCTACTTTGTCCATTGACTTTCCAGACCTAGTCTAAGTTCTTCAGCAGTAGCTACCGAAGTAGGTACCTAGCCGATGACGGGGACTCGCAGCCATCTAGATCGATAAAGCAGGCAGGAAATAAGGTGTGGAAGAGGTGGCGTCCTGGCCTTATAGCCATATGCAGACTGAACGGTTATCCCCTCATATCCTATATTCTATTCTGCACACAGCTACCCTACCTAATTATCGAGCCTCAAGTTTATTTACTTGTGGTCTCGTCACCTTCCAAACCAGACCGATCTATCGTCTGGGAGCAAAGTTTATCGGCATTAGGCTCCAAGGGAGACAATGACAAGGTGGATTGCCGAGGAGAGCAGGACAAGGAGAGACAATAGTCTGGTGGGCAAGGGTCGAGCATTTGAGGTAACCTTGACTGTACTGTACGTGCCTAAAAAGGAGAAGGCAACACAGACGACCGTCTAGGAAGCAAGTACCGTTCTTCCGTCATGTTCACTGAATGGAAATAATTATAATGACGCCGCTCCTCATGGAACATTGTTGACTTTCCGCGATCTGCTATCAGTCAGCTGTTACGGTCAGAAAGGAAAAGAGAAATGGTTCAGGCTCAGGGAGAGAACTGGAAGAGAGATTCGCCTTCCAAGGTGTACAGAGATCGCCGGTATGTACGCGTTAATCCCTGTTCGTTCTACTTCTAGGTTCACCCTTTTCTGCTCTAACCTTTGTGGCCTTGCCAAAGGCTAAAAAAGCACGGATTGACCTTTTTCACGCCACAATCCGCGGATCCAGACAAAGCAGATGCTCCTATCCGAAGCTTGACAGGTCACACAGCAGCAGCAGGGTCTAGGTGCCTTGACTCGACTCGGCACTTGCAAGTTGTATCCAAGTGCGCAGTGCGCTCAATGAACGGCACAGCGCTGCAACAGAGCCAGGATGTGATGGTGGATGATACCTTATGCTATCTTCTGGAGGTAGCGTCTGTCCTATGTCTACTTAGGTGTCAGTACATGCTCCGAAGCGGGACAGCTTCATCGAAACCTTATCTGACCAGACCGTCGTTCAGCAGCTGCTTCTCTTCTCGTCCTCTGTTCCACGCATGCCCCCAAGACCCTGGTCCTCTCGCGCACTGTAAGTCTGCGCCGACTTCACTCGCTAAGCTCACTCGCCTGCTGGCTCGCTTGCTCGAGACGATCGAGACCGTCTGTCCTCCCAGGGTCTAAGTAATACTCGGTCTAGAATAGTACAGTGCATGCAATGTTCACAGGGAGGATAACTCAACGGGAGCAGTTCGCGACGCCTATTTTATACAACACCAATCATCATTGGTCGACTGACTGATGCCTGAAGCTGGCAGGCAAGCAGGCAGGGGAGGGAGGGGAGGAACGACAAGGGAACCCCTGGCGCGAGTGATAAATGCAACGTCCATGGATGTTTGCTTCCGTCGACCATGACCATGTTCAACTCTTTTTTCGGACAGAAGATCGAAAACCAATGAGAATTGAAAACGGAAGACTACCGCCCGGAGAGGGATTCCATAGTTCTAGATCCTTGCGAGGACTTGAGATGCTGAGCATCATGATGAGGCCATGACTTGGTCAAGGTATGTAGTAGTATGCACTGCTCCGGAGGGGGGGAGAGAAAAAAGGAGAAGACCTGTCGGTATTTACCCGAGTCACAGCATTGGAACTATTTCTTTCACACGAACGCAACTGCTGATAGCCTAATTTCGGGGGATAGCGCTTGTGCATCAGTTAACGACATGGCATATCATCTACAGCACAAGGATCGATTGACTATTTGAGACAAGCCTTCCCACATAGGTAAATGGCATGTCTATAGCAAAGCGTTATTATAGTGATGCCATCCCTATCTCTGCTATGAGTATGAGCAGGAAACAATTAGCGAGTGGCGGTTGGCTGCGAGATACTAACTTCCCCAAGTTTTCGTTATACGCTCTATGAAAGACGATCCGCATTGTCATTGCTGCTCATACATACTGCTCATATCCGCATCTATCACCAAATTCGGTGATCAGATGTAGTCTTGAGATCTGGATCTGTCTTCAGAAGCAATGTAGCGCATCCAGGACTCCATATAATTATCGTAAAGCACCTTCCCGAGTCTGACACGGGACCAGGGCTGCAATGCAGAAGATCAGTGCATGCGGCGGCAGGATTCTCCAGCAGAAGCGGCGCAAAAGCTCAAGACGCTGCATTGTACTACAGAGATGCAAACCTAAATGAGACGTTTGGATATGGCATAGAACGTGCCACATCTGGAAAGCTGTCTACAAGCACCAGTTTGCAAGTATGATGGGAGTCAGTCTTGAGATGGATCTCGTGATTCAAGTCCATAGTTATATACATCTCAATGGCACGAACTTATATAGAGCCGTTGGTGATTATTGAAAGTGGAATCCTATTTTTGCTTTTTTTGTCTATTATTGTCCATGCAGACCCCACGGTCACTGGCGCAACTGAATTCCAGGGTATCGTTGGAGACTCCTTGACGGAAACCGACAGGCCAGCCTGTGTTAGAGAAGATAGTGAGTCTCTAGATCCAGCTTCTAATGTCTGGAGGTATGTCAGAAGCCAGGATGAATCCAGTCACACGTGCCACATTCTTTGATGCATCGAAATATGAGACTTTCTGAGCATTATCTCGGCCAAGGGCGGAGGAACGGTTCTACCAAGACGCAGTGCAGGTCCCGATGCCCTTGCTGGATGTTTGCTACGCAGGCCGATGGTGCTTTTAGTATAAAGCAAGACCCTGCTTCTCGAGTTATCTTAGTGCTCCTTCGTTCCCTGTTACCCCCAAGATCTGAGTTCCTCGATCCGATATCGTACTCTCTTCGATATTGTATACGCCGCCGGAACTGGCTGCCAGATCTCCAAAGCTCTATCTCGCACAGCGTACCGAGATGTCGGGAGCTGTTGGGCCCCGCGTGTCCAAAGAGGAATTTATGCACGCCCTAGGGCTCGATGCAAATAATCCTCAGCACGAGCATTACTACCGAGCGATGAGAGTGAGTTGTCGGGATCAACAGCCACAATGCGTGGCGGCAATTGGATTAACAATTTCAAAACAGGAAGAGGCGATTGTCGTGTACAACCTCATGAACCGGGATAACTCAGACCTGCTCGATAATCTCCGGAACGACCCAAACGTGCGCCCACCGTTTTTCTGGCACCACATCCGACCCGAGCGGCAGCGCTGGGGGATCATCGAAATCTGGAGAAATGCAGGGCCGGTGACACGCCCTCTTTTCGACCGCGGTGCGACCAACGGAGAGTACGGCCCGAACTGGGTAACGGGGTGGCTGTTGTACAGCGTATTCCGGTCCAGGGACGTTCGCAACAATCGCAATCGACGCAAAGGTGACGATGGTGGCCAAGGCGGTATGCTGTATTATTTTCTTGTCGTCTTCGCTTCTCTGCCTGTTGCTGCAAGGTGCTGATGTTGCCTTCTCTCTCCCAATTTTAGGTCAAGGCGGGTCAAAAGGAACAACGACGACGACGACGACAGGAGGGGCTCCGACCGGAGGAAACGTACCACAGCAGAAGAAAGGCTATTATGACCCTGTCAGAAACGGGACTCATTGAGGGGATATGGAGATCTTCGACTCCCAATTCTTTTCTTTTTCTTTCCTTTTTTTTTTCTTTTTCTAGTTTGTCATCAATGCATCCTCGTACTTATGTGTGCGTGTGTGCTGAGGCTATCAATGAGAGATTTAATCGTCATCATCATGTGTGTGCTTCGCCTCCTGATTAGGCTTTCCATCCTTTGCGTGTCTCTCTTTCTCCAGCGCCTTGGTGACTGATTCGTCTTGCTCGTCTGCCCTCTCATCCCAATCGACGTCATACTCAGCGGCAATTGTCTTGATCTCCTTCCTCAGCATGTTCCCTTCGTCGACAAGCGACTCCCACAGCTGCAGATCGACCCCTTTCATTTGATAAAGTCTCCTCTGGCGTCTGCTGATAGTGAAATCGAGAGCTGATCGATACGAGACCTCCCGGTTGTGATACAGGAACCAGAGATAACCCCCCATCAGCGTGGACAAGCTGACCAGGTAGGTGACCGGCTCCATGGTGTCCCAGCCCAGGTCCGTCTCGAACGTCAGTCGATAGACGAGGTACCACCAAAAGACCAGGATCCCGAAGCCACCGATAGCCACACGCTGCGCCCCACGGTGAGCCAGCGCATCGCACTCGTGCTTGATCAGCGCCATGTCCTTGATCTTCCTGGACACCTTCCGCAGCCTCATCCTCAGGTAGTATGTCCGGTCGTTGAACGACGGCACCCCGACGCGCATCTGGCCCAGCGGGGAGTCCTCGATGGTAATGATGAACTCCTTCGCCCGCGCCGCGTCCCGGATGAAGTCCCCGATCTCCGTAGACGACGACCATCGGACAAAGTGCTGCTTCTTGCCTTCCTGCCCCGGTTCCTGCCGTCTCAGGTAGCTGTATGTCTCTACGCTGCCCTCGCCTGGTCCTCCTTCTCCTGCTTTGACATCTAAGGATGGATCGTGGCGTGTCTCTTTTTCTTCCTCTTCCTTTTCCTCTTCTTCCTCGTCCCCCTTTTGATCCCGATCCCGATCCTCATCGTCCCGTTTGTTGTGTATCCCCCTCTTCGGCCTTATCGAGTCGTCATGCTGCTCCATAGCCAAGAACGATACCGCCGGCGGCTTCTGCTCGCCGCGCGGTCCTGTGATCGGCGGCACCTCGGACTGGATGAGGCGTTCGAGGTACGAGAGGGGTTGTTGCGGGTGGACAAGCAGGGCTAGCGGCTCTACGTCTACAGGTAGACACGAGTCGTTAATTGATTAATTGAAGTACTGACGTCCCTTGCCTTTTGTTTTTGCGCCGTTGAATAGAATAGAATAGGAAGAATAGAATGCGGAACTCGGGGGAGATATTGCGGACGTACGCACCTCTTCGATCCTCGTCATGGTCGTGCCTCGTTATGGGGATGATGAGCTTGAGGAGCTTGGATGGGGTGGTGAGGACCTTTCCTATGTAGTTCATTATCTATGTATCAGCCATATTGTGTATGCCAGGGAAAAAAAGGAAAATTGAGAAATGTAATATTCCAGAACTTGAAAAAAACATTCAACTCACCCTTGGTCATCGACCCCGTCGACCGCTCCTTGCGAACGGGAGGATCGGTCGAGCTCGAGCCTCCCTCTCGGTGGTGCTGGGGGGTCCGGCTCTGGTTCTGGTTCTGCGTTTGCTTCTGCTTCGCATCCTGTGTTATCGTCTGCTGACACTCTGGATCGTCGTCGTAGTAGTCGGGTTTTCTTCTTCTTCTGTCTTCTTCTTCTTCCTTGACGTTGAACTTGGAGCTGTACTGTCGTCGGGCACGTCTATATATGTATCTGTATTGTAATGTTCTTTTCTGTAGGAGAAAAAGTGATGTCGGGAGGTGGCTGTAATTTGAGGGTATTCGACTTCGGAGCTGAGTCTGAGACTGGCCCTCAATTAAGGAGGTTCTGAGGGTAGTAGAAGGTCGAGCATGTTGCGTATGGATATGCGTATTGGATAGGCGATAGTAGCAACTTGGTAGCCGAGTGCAACAACTCCAGGAAGATGGTAGGTTCGACTTCAACGCAGGCTTTGCGGCAGAAGTCGTCCGGCGCAGACAAGTCTGCGCAGCAGCGACAGTAGTAGTAGTCGTAACGGCTGCGCGGCGGCCCAATACGACACTCATATTTGGAGAAGAGGAAACCAGCAACCGAGACGATGCTGGAGCTGCAGCAGCCTTAACATGCCGCGCATATTTGACGATTTCTGGAGGCCACCCAAGGAAAGAGGAGCGCTACGCTCCCGAAGAGACATTCGAGCCCATCATGATCTTGTTCAGCGGGCCCCGATCCGGTCCTTGGTTGGAATATCATTATCGTCAGGCACGCAGAGCCTCATCTCTGAGGTCATACGTCATACATGCTGGAAGCGGGCCAAAGCCGTTACCGTATCAAGCCCTGGAGCAAACAATGCAAACAGCGCAAACAGGCCTCTTCCGGGCCAGGGCCTAGCCCGCCGGGCGCGAGCGATGATGCTGAAAGTGGAAAGGAATGCTTGCATCCATCACGATGGAGCCTAGCCTACCTAACGGAGTAGACTCGTGGAGTTCTTCTGCAAGCTTAGATAAGTTTTATTAACGTTACGTGACCCTACTGTGTATGCGTATGTAGTGCCCTAAAGCACTCCGTACACGTAGAGACTTGTGCTGGATATTATTAAAGATATCTCACAGTAATAAACAAAACAGCCTTCTACATACTACATACATACCTGCCTAGTCTGTATAAATAAGACTGGAACGGCCAGCGAAAAAAGGATTGATCACTTCCACATTTAAAATGATACCAGATACGGTTTTTTTTTTTGCGCGGACATCGCGTCAGGTAGTAATAATATAAAATGCACAGTGGCAATGATAAGTTAGAAGTCCATTGGACTACTGTAGGTGCCTATGCGGATAGACGGATGGCCCTGTGAGCTATTTGTTAAAAAATAGAAAAAAGTGAGGCTTCGATGTTTTGGATATAGACAAGCAATATCAATATCACTCAACATCACTGAAGCTTTGTGCTCATAGAATTGTAAATAAGGAGCGAAGAAGAAGGAAAGACCAAAAGCCCAACCCTTCAAAAACTGGTTGATAATCGCTAGCCTCCGCCACATGCAGGAACCGTTTGTTATATAAGCCTCCAGACAGGCTCTCGTGTCGCGGAGATAAAAGCAAGCAGTAGGCTTGTGGCTATGTGCTGTTCTCCACTTGTCGAAGAATGAATGGGCTGAATAAAGAGGGAGCCAAGGAAAGAAGGAAAGAAAGAAAGTTAAAAAAAGCCGAAAGTCATCAACTATCTTTCTATGAGATCGTTAATTCTCGTCATTCATCAAGAAATAGCAGCTTCCTGGCACAGAGCGAGCCGTGTTCCTCATCTATTTTAGTAGCAACGGAGAGGTCATAAGCGTCATAACGTCGTTAATTTTTAGTTTTATTTTTACCTCCTTTTTTTGTTCGTTTTATATTTTTTCTTTCCTTTTCTTCTCCCGAAAGGCGACCGAGAAGACCTGCTAGATCATAGGTAGTCGATCTCGTTATGTTCCGAGCATCGCGTGATCATAGGCCCCGATTGCTGTAGGCCAGAGCCCGGGCTGGTCCAGCTGTCGGCAAGTCGTCATGGCCGACTCGGCCGCCTTCATGGCTCTCCGGGCTGCTGCCTCCACTCCTGCTCCCTTCACTCGTCGATGCATCAGTATCATCGGCGTACCGACCTCTCCGTCCCGTGCCAATCGCTACCGGGATACCCTGCACGACTCCTCCGTGGTCATGGCCAGCAGGGTACATGCCATCGTTGACGGAGAAATTACGACAAATCAGGTACGCGCGCATTGCCGCGTTCTCGCGGGCAAGCATCTCTGTCTCGCAGACAGTGTCTGTCTGGTATTCGCGATTATTGACGCGCACCACGCAGGTGTAGCCAGTGGGACAGGCGTAAGTTTCGTACAGAGGGTCAGGCCAGCGGCGGCGTCGGCAGAGACCTGCATAAAAAAACGGTTACTGGCTGTGAAACGCCAAGTACCTCCATGATGACGTCGATTCTAGCTTAAATCAACGAGGAATCGAATCTGGAAAAGAACAGGGGCAGCAGAAAATTCTCAGTCTTAAAAGAACAATTGAGTGGCTGAGAACCGATTGCGAATACAAGTGCCGACAGCAGATAGGGCCAGAAAGATATTTTATGATAAAGCAATCCAACGCAAATGGTGGACAATTTAAGTTCCAGCTAAAAAAAGGTGATTCATAGTAACATAGTGCAGGGTTCAACAATGTGGATGCAGGGCAACATACTCGCAAGGTAGAGGATGTAGTACATTCTAAGACAGATGATGACCCAATAGGATCGATTCCTCAGTTGAGCAGGGACGGTGTGGGCTATGGTATCTGGTGCTTGTGGTGTTGATCCTGCAAAGAAGCCCTGCGATGAGAAACACTGGACGAGCATGCAATGGACGTGACTCTTGGTGCCCAACGTAGGTCCCAGTCTGACGACAGTGGACGCTTATGACAGTGAAGTGGTCCAAATATCGTTTGCAGATCTCGAATTGAACTGACTGAAAGGCTTTTGGATCAATCAAGGAGTGGAACTGGTAAGTGTTCTCGAAGACTGAACACGACAATGCTGAAGCAAGCGACTTGACAGCGAAGCAATCGCGCTTTAATGCGCCTCCAAATAAACCGGTGGGGCAGAGGATAGCCATCAGAACCAACAGCTGAGGTCGCTTTTGTTCCTCTTCAGATTGGCTAATTACAGAGTGCAGTGCGAGGTTCATCTCTGCTCTCCCTTTCGTTTCTTACCTTGATGTGCTGGCATGGCTCACTGCCAGTGATGGAACTGGAAGACGAGCGCGTCCTGGTTGACCTATCAAGACGCGATCCACCGCCGATCCAGCTGTCAAAAGATTGGCTTCCTGCTCAGAAAGAACGTCCGGACAGTTGTCTTTAGAGGTCCACCATTACTGCAGAACAGTAGCCAACTTTCTGGGTGTTATTCGCTCCTGCGAGGCTCATCTCTCGACAGAACCGTCAGAGAGCATCCAAACCCCGCAGCGCGTACAGAAATTTGCCGCCCCAGAGTGGCTTGTGAGCCTTCTCCAGAGCCGTCAATCTCCACTAATGCGGTTTATTATTGGGCAAAAGGCGGTTCGCGTTGTGCAAAAGACTGCCGGTCTCGGCTGAAACTCTGAAAGGAGGCAGGCATGCCGTAGGTGTCAGCAGAAGACTAATAATATGATCTCACTTTTGCAATTGTGGAAAATGAAATAGGCATTCTGAGAAAACCGCCGCAAACTGGCCGCTTTCTCAGGTTGTATTGGTGAGCGAATGTACACAGTAGTACTAAGTAGAACTGCGAAATGAGACGCACTGTGAAGGCACTTGGAAAGACACAGACCAAGTCCCATAACACGGACCAGACGATCATCTGGCGTATGGGAACGGCAGACAAGCCCGTGGCCTGCGCCGGAGGCGTGGAAACCGACCCAGCCTGTGCTCCATTCTAGTGACAGGCATCGGATGCAGTGATGAGTTGGCAGTCCGCCGGCGGCTTCACATGGTGGGGAACACATGCGACGCATTCCAGAAATGGACTGTGCGTATTGCACGAGTGGTTACGGAATAGCAGTAAGCGTGGTAGTCTCGCAGCGGGACCCGGGTAGTGGAACTCGAATGGAATTTCGGAATTGGTTTCCAGCATGCAAATCATGAACTTCTTCTTGGCTGTTAATTTGTACGATGCACCTTGCAAGAAGTCTGTTCCATACGTCCTTTGCAAGACCAGGCTCACGCGCCAAGGACGGACGGATGTATGATTATCTCTCCGGGATGGCTGAACCGAGATTTTCGGAGTGGGACGAACCCGACAAGAGGCGTCGGGCTCCCTGAGTCTTCAGTCTGGAATAGTAATATGTGAAGTCTGGGGCAGCCAGGAGGAGGAGCCTCTAACGGCCGGTCATTGTTCGCTGCTCTCTATCTCAGTAGCTGCAGCAATCGACTGGGGTTGTAGAAAGTGACGGTTGACGCTGTGTACCGTCAACCTGTACAGTCAACCTGTACTGTGCTTTTATGCTGGTAGGATTTAGGATCAGAGGCGCTAGATTAGAGAAAAGGGCCTCCACGGGCTTGCGAAAAAAGAAAACCTTGAGCAGCAGAGGAGGCACCGTAGTGATCAAGCACGAGCCGAGGGTGATGTTTGTGAGACGTGAGGGGCGGATCGAGAGCACGGATCAGGCCTTGTCGGTCCGATTCAAAGCTAACCCATTTCGAGCCGCCTACGGGCCGGCCCGGGGAGTCAGAGAACGTTCTACCAACGATACGCGCTGATGGTACTTCAAGGCGGGGATTCATGCTGGAGATCTCTCGGAGTAATTTCTATTTTACATCATAGTCGATGCTCGTATTCTATAACATCAGATACGCACTTCCAATCCTCGATGCCGGGTGTTTGGTTTCCAATTAGGGACAGCAGTCATGTTGCCATCGGTTGTCTTTCATACCAGGCGTGCATGTTCTCTGCTGCCTCGTGAGGAATGACGTAGAGAGGATGGAAGGCTCTAAGTCGGTCGCGCTCGTCGAAGACGTTTACATCCGGTTCGAGCTCAGAAGTTGACGAGATAGGAACATATCTCCAGGAAAATGCAGAGGCAAAAATTCCACCGGTGGAGTCTGTATGGAAGTGATGGTATTGGAGAGCGCTTAACCCTGCCAAGGTGTAGCATGTGTGGTACGAGTCGGGGTGCCTTTTTTTTGTTATCGTCAACGATCTTGCCTTAATGTCAAGATAGGATTGGGGTTGCAACGTACTTGCCCGGCTTATCACGAAGGCCGCCCTTCTTCGATTGACAACACCCGAGGACGTATCTTGTTAGACCTTCGCGGCTGTAAAGACTGCCGACGACCGGTTGCATAGGTGCTGATGCAGGCTGCGCGCCATTCAGAGCTGACTGAATCAGTGGCCAGCAGCCTCCTACCCAATGGCTGTAACACCCGTCCACCAGCTTGTTGGTTCTTCCTGCAAAACCCCCCTCAGGGGCATACTGTCGAGCGGAGAGCCAGGACAAGAGAAGCGGAACGTCCATGTATCTATAACAATCAGCAGTGGTAATTAACAAGTGGAGGCCATGCAGCTGCATACTTGGTAATAGTCTCTTCGGGCTTTCCCAAGATACATAAGCATGCCAAGGCACAGAATGCATATGCACCATGTGCTTCCGTTCCGGGGCTCCCAGAAATACCCCCCTCAAACGTCTGGCCTGAAAATTCATCCGTCAGTAAGTAGCACTGCAACACCGAAAGCAACTAAGACTCACATCTCGACAAATATTCTGGCAGGCCGCTCACGAATGTTTCTAGACCGTGACGCCGGGCTTCTGCCTCAGGGGGCAATTCAAGTGGCAGGTCCAGTAAGGAGATAATCACCATCGCACAATACGCGCCGCTGGCATCATCATCAGCGAAAGGCACGATCAGTGTACCCGAGAACTGGAACGGAAAATTACCGCACGTCTTCTTCGCCACCTGCGCAAACCTGGAAGCCGCCGTCAGGCTGTTTCAACTCACCCAGCCATCTCCACCTGGGATCTGGTTAGGAATGCAAGGCATTAACCCACAGCACGCCGGACAGGGACAACTCACATCGCCCTTCGATCGACCATCTTGAAAGCCTCCTCCCCTCCGACCATTGCTAAACTCAGAATAGCAGCATAGGTCGATGCACAATGAGACATCTGGCCATGGCCGCCGCCAAATCCGCCAGTAGCATTTTGCATAGGAGTAAACGTAGTAATCACACTGGAACATTCGAAGACTGTCAGTGACAAATATAATCATACATGTCGCTCAAGCCGGATATACAGTACAAGACCGGAGGAGCTGGTTGTGATTAAAGCCACTCGCATCCAGGGAACGGGGATCCTCAATGAGGAAGGGCTCTGGATTATTCCTCACCGCTCACGATATTTCGTGACATCTTCGCCGAGAAGACTCAATCCGGCCAGCGCCCAGTAGACCATCCAAGGTCGACTGGAGTCGATCCCAACGAAGGTCTCTGGGTATTCCTCCAAGGAATCGTAGAGGTATTCGATGTGGGCATCTCGTTGGAGAACCGGCACCCCAAACTCATTGAAAGGACCTTTTTGGCTGGGCTCGATCCCCCTCAAAAATGGCAGGCATTTTTCGACGGTTTCATCTTGCAGCCTAGAAGTCTCCGTGCTCAGCGAGTCACGGATCGGAGGCGGACTCTTGAATAGCGTTGGGATTCCAACGGGCTCTTCTGGGGTTTCGGTCATCTTCTTGCGCTGCTTTGGCAGGTCGCGGCCTCGTGGAGAAGGAGCAGCGGAGCCTCCTCTTTGTCCCTGCAAGGCCCCGGCACTCTGTTCGCCGCGGGCTTCGAGGGGAGATGATAGTTCTGGAGCAGACTGGCTATTATTATTCGATGGAAAACGAACCCTTCGATGTTTCCTAGAAACTGCAAAAGTAGGCATAGAAACATGGGACGAAGAGCCTCTTATTCAAAATTGCTGGTATTGTTCTCTTCCTGAATTGAGAATTTGTTTTTTATCTAAGCATGCGGTTGCTATTGTTCTTGGGCAGGTCAGGTGCCCGGGCTTCCCCTCTGTCCCACCGGAAAGGCACAACTGAGCGAAGAGGCCAGTTGCGCAAAAGAGGTGCCGCCAACATTTGTGCGCGGCTTTCTTCTCTGAATTTTTTGTCCCAACCTGAGTGCATATTGCTTCTGAAGCTCATTGATTCACTTCTCTCTCTCTCTCTCTTTTTTTTTAGAGCACGAAAAATTGAGACTGGGAGCAGGCTTGTGCTGCTTTCAGCCACAGCGATCGTTGCCCCTCCCACACTGGCAAACCTGGAGTGCACCGCGGTCGCGAGAGAGCTGTCACAGCCTGCGTGCCCAGGGATTATCTGGAGAACCGCGGCAGCTTTGACGACTCATGGAGCTCCGTACTGCCGTCCGACAATGGGTGTAATCAAAGCCTGTGCTGGATGCAGACAAGGTGCCCTCCAAGCCGGCGACTACAACGTCGCAATTGGCAGCAAGGGCCTACATCACGGCCGGTGGCTTGCAGCGGTCCAGGACTCCAGTTGGTGCGACACGGCGAACAGCCACTCCTCGACGGGCGCATACGTTGTATGAGGTAGGAAATGATCGTACAGACTCCAGAGGGACATCGGGAGTATCCGTACTCCGTGCAGTCTCCGTACCATTACTTGCGCTGCCGCGTGGATGTCGACAGCTGCGGATGGGAGAGAAAATAATAGGACCTATCCCAGATAAGATAGCCGCCGGGACACAGACCACGATGGTATCATATCGCATCCGCCAGCAAGATGCAGGTAGTCGATGGGTAGAGAGATAGAGGGCTTAAGGTGGACAGGAGATTGTTGCATGTTACAATGGCATTTGGAAGGTTCCTTACAGGCGATGCGGGTCTGCTCCCCTGGTCTTTCATCGTTCCGTCTACCTCACTCACGCTACGTGTGGAATGTATGTATCACTATCTCGCAGCCGAAGGGAGGGGATAAGATCTCTATTCCGCTATCAGGGATCCCCACTGGATCAGTCAACCCCGCTCTCGGGGCAGCCAACGACCTGTCTGTCCAGGAAACATGCTTTTGGCCGAGGCGTACGCAGCTGCGCTGGCAGACGGCAGGGAGCACGGGAGCGTTCGGTCGTTCGTCCGGATGCCAACATGAAGGCTGCATGTCCTCGCCCTACATCCATGCAGAGAGGGATAGGCTAGCTCGCAATCCGCATCCGCAGGACGATCCCATTCGCCTGCGGGCGTCACGACACCCATGTGTGCATCGGCTTGGGTGGGCGCGCACGGGGCGGACGGTGGCCCAGGGCGGGGTCCGGCCGAGACCCGTCAATGCCACCGTGCTGCTGCCCTTTTCGACAGGACCGGCGTGCGTCTGGAAGTTCCGTCGAAGTTCCTCGGGCGGGTCCTGTGTCTCACCAAAAGATGAGGACAGGTCACAGACTCGCAGCACCGACCACCAGCCACCGGGAGGAGGGAGGACGATGCTGGCGAGCAGGAGACCGTGATACCACACGGCGCTGTGGAGATGAGTCTGTCCTCCGTCCTCCGTCCAGGCAAGTTCAACGCTCCGTCCGAACGACGTTGCCCACGGGGCCCAACCCTCGGATCGGTTCACGAACACCACCGACGGATCCCTATCCACCATGGATGGACCCGGGGGAACGGATGGGATGGTCGACGACCGCAAACAGCCATCTCCACGGTCTCTCCCTCGGACTCAATTATGGGCTTAGACACGATACAGAGCAGGTACCTCAGCGGCCGGGTGAGTCTAGCGGCCGACGGCGTGGCAATTGGGGCTGCTGCAGCGTCCGCCGTCGTTGGACGGGCCCCTCCAGCCTCCAGTAACGCGAGCCCGTGATCGCGATAACTAAACCTCCCAGGGTCCCTAGCGCAGCGCAACAGCACATCCTCGCTCACCGCCGCTTCGCTCCCCACCGCGCGCGGCCCGGTCGCCTAACCCTGTGATCCCTCCCGCTCTCTTTTCTCGCCTCCCCCCCGGATTTCACGCCTTTTCGACATTTGAAGCCCTCTTTTTCCAGGCTTCGCTGCCCCCCTTCCTGACCATTTGTCCCCGTCTTCGACCTCGCCGTCTCCGTGTTGTAGCGGCCTCGACGATGTCCAATGTCGATATACCAAGCGATGGCCTCGTCGGTCTCGATTACGACTCGAGAGGTTACCTTCAGCCCCCGGCATGGCCCGTGGCGGTGGACCAGAATGGTCAGCGGACGGATGGGAGGCGAGACATCTCACCTCTCCAAACCAGCGGTCACGCATTCGAGCAGGCAGTCACTCACGATCCCAATCTGATGGCGGACTGGCAATTTCAGCAGCTGCAACCCCACCTCCAATATCACGATGAGATCTCAGCTCCCCAGTTCACCTCCAGCTATGCGCTGCCTCTGCAGGCGTCTCCCGTCGACCTCTTGCCCGCGACGCAAGCGCCGTTGGATACGGGCTTGCTGGACGGTCCCTACCTGCCGCTCTCCGCGCCGGTCGACATGGCGCCGTTCAGCTACCAGGATTTGCACGCAGATTTGATGGCCTTTCCAGACGGCCTTCCGGACATGTCGTCATACGCAGCCCCGCAGAGCATGCCTGACAGCAGTTCGCCGACAGACACTTACCTGGAGGTTCGGTCCCTGACGAGTTCCAGCAGCGACAACGGCTGGAGCGCCATCGAGAACCGCCGCTCCATCGATTTCTCGTTCCCCGAGCAGGGGATATTTATCAATCCAACCCAGACCCTCCATGATAGGACGCTGTCAGAATCTTCCTTCTCGGACCTGGACCTTCCGAGAAACTCGTTCGGCAGCTTCGTCGACATTTCAAACCCGTTGAATTCGCCCAGTTCGGAGTCCAACCTGGAGTCGGTGTATAACAACTCGGTGACTCGACGAATTTCTTGCGACGATGACTCCCACGGCTCTCAGTCTCCCACTTCTGTCAGTCCCGTTGCGATCGTGCGACCTGTCCCTGTTCCTATCAAAAAGTCGTCTTCACCGACTCGGTCTTCTCCGACCTCTCAGGCATCGTCGACTTCTCCGCCCACTAGGAAGCCGTCCCGGAAGAGCCCAATTGCCGCGAAGACATCGGAGACGAAGGTTCGCAAGCAGTCGCAAACCGGGAAACCCGAAACCGAAAAGCGTGTCGGAAAGCGGAAGGGTCCCTTGAAACCCGACCAGCGGAAGCAGGCCAGCGAGATCCGGAAATTGAGAGCGTGCTTGCGATGCAAGTTCCTCAAGAAGACTGTAAGGTAGATCGCCTTTTTGCAGTGTAATCAATGCTGACACCAGGAATAGTGCGACAAGGGCGAACCGTGCGCTGGCTGCCAGCCATCTCATGCAAGGTTATGGCAGGTTCCATGCACCAGGATTGACATCAAAGAGATTGGATACTTCATGAAGGACTGGAAGGCGGATTACGAGCGTCACATTACCCTCGGCTTTTCGGTCGGAAACATCAAGGGGTTCTCGGAGAAAGAGCGAACTCTCTTCGTCACACACGGGTATGGACAGGTGCTTCCGATCAATGCTCGCGAGGTCTATGTGCGGGATGACCAATGCTTCACCCTCGACTGGGTGGAGACCGTCCACCGACAGCCTACTCAGTTCGAGGTTGCAACCGCCAAGCTCTCCGCTGGGATGGAAGGCATCTCGCATGCAATGCTATCCGACTACCTTGACCGTCATATCGATGGCAATGGCACCTTTGAGAAGTTTGTCGACGACTATTTCGAGGGCACGCCATTCCTGACCCAGATGCTGAAGACTGCCTTCCGCTATTACTACCGTACGAAGCTGCCCGTGATTCGCAAGGCTCTCAAGCTCATCCTGGCGTACAACCTCACTCTTCACGTGACGATGGTCGAAGGTATAGGTGAAGAAGAGGAATTCCTTGGTAAGATCCAGGATGAAACGTCCAAGTTCAAGGGTAAGACCATGGCACCTGTTATGATCAATTTCCAGATCAAATGTGCCATGGCAAACATGTGGCGGGAGCTGCAGAAGGATGTCTTGGAGGAGCTGTCGACCCTTTACTCCAGTGTCTACAGCGGCGACAAGTTGAAGAACTGGCCAACCATCTTCATCCTTGCTTCGATTCTGTTAGCAGTGTGGGAAGAAATGCAGTTTGACTGCCATTACCGCGTTCCGGTAAGTCGAGAGCTTCCCGTGCCTTGATGATTCTCCACAAGTTCGGACGCTGACTTTCTTTAAGGATGCTGCCGCTGTAGACAAGTTCTGCACTGATATGGAGACCACTCCGGTCGGGGTCATAGTTGGTCTCTTCCAAGCCATCTCGCAAAAGCTTCCCGCTTTTACCGACTGGGAAACGCACAAGCACCACCATCTGCTAAACTCCAACCCTGACGTCTGCAACACCATGACGGAGGTCCGCCAGCACGTCACTCAATACGGTATGTTCAACGACTCCGAGTTTGCGATATCATCTCTTTGTTACTGACTTCATCTTTCAGAGTCGTACCTCCGCACCCGTGCGAATTCGAAATTTAACCGCAACGACTTTGACTGCCTGTCAAACAAATTTGTTTCGAAACTGGTTATTCGAGCCAATTAGATTTTTTTTTTTAAAGATGAAGAACCGAGAGACGATTGACGTAATCCTGTTACGGCCTGCAAAGATGACGGCACGGACATGACACGAACCGTATGAGATAACCAATGTCTTCATGGTCATGAGAAACACCACAAGCGCCTATTGTGCATCGACCCTCCTTGAGCCATCTCTTTGCTTCTGTTTCTGTGTTTTTTTTCCTCTTTCTTGCGGAGTGACTCCTGCTTTTCCCTCCCCTGCGATGCTTCCATTTCTGCTTGAGCCTGGCCTCCTGATCTTCATTACCTGTTCTTTTCTCAGTGATATATCTTCTCGACATATGTTTCCAACAGCGGTGACGAGGATCACGAACGCTATGACGTTGTACGGTGACAGGTCATGAGATTTCTTGGCAGCACGATTGCGGCGCAACTGAGTTGTCGATTTGTCGAGTTTTCTGCCTTGGTTCTTCGTTCTGGCCGCGGTGTACTTGGATTTACATTGTTCTGTGTGTGCATTGAGCGTTGCATTCGAGACACGTGACCTCAGTCCCTGTCCACAAGCCTCGTCCTTGTGGTATCTTCTTGTTGGCATCGCGGCTTCCAGGTTGCAGACGCAGGTCAATAATACAAAGGCGTGCAGGGCGCGGCCCTGGCGGCGTTCGTGCGGACATGACCGACTTGTGCATCTTCGACAGATGCGCGCGGCACTGGAGAGCCCGGCAATTACATAGTCTTAGGATATCAGTCTCACTATATTTCCCAAGCTCGAAATACACAGGGAGACCGAGTCCGTTGTTTCGTGCGAACATCTCATCTACACTACCAGGTAGCTGTCGCAGTCCGTGGTTCCCGTCGACAGGCTGGACAGACTTTGGAGCAAGGTGGTGTGACACAGGCAAGTGGGGTTGACGGGAACGAGACTAGACCGTACTGAGTACCTCCGTACCTGCAAATGCTAAGCCCTGGCGCCCGCCGGACTCCGGAGGTGCCCACTAAACCCACCGTATCCCCTAGCGATAAGGCAACAACACGTCATCGCGGCAGTAGTAGAGGTGATGCTGTGTTGGCGAATGTAGGAAGCATGCATCTCGTGACATGACTGGGAAGGCCCTGAGGATGTCTCCGGAAGAAGGATGCTGTAGAGTGGAGGAGTAAGGGGACCTTGCGACAGGCTCTCAATACTACACATGGGGTGATGGTTGCGGATGGACGCCGGATAAGGTGCGAGGACTGAAGGCATCCGTGGACGGCAGATGGCGTCAGCGGCGGATCGCCCTCCAGCTCCAGGCAGGGCGTGAGCGACCCCTGGCACCGCCTGACTCGCCCATTCTAGCAGCTTCCCCGACCTCCGGGAAGCATCCGGGGCTTGTGCGCCTGTCACTGGCCAACCAGGCCGGGCAGCTGCTAAGGCCCTGCGAGGAACTCTTTCAGGCTCCGGCGGTGCTGGCGCTGACCGCCCGTATCAGCCTATCGGCCGCTCTGACTAAGAGCTTCGCCTCCGCCTCCCTCCTCGTCTCCTACTTAAACCTCCCCCTCCACTTCACCTCCTGCTTCCTCTCATCACACATCCTCTCTTCTTCCCACCCTACATCTCCTCCATCAACGTTCGGCCAAACTACTCCAGAGAACCACGAGAACCACGTATTCTAGCCAGAGACTACTCTCATCACTCTAGCAACCATGCAGATCTTCGTCAAGACTCGTGAGTAACCCCGGCCCTGCTGCGCCCTTGTCTTATCGCCACGTGGGCTTTTACTGACTTCGTATCTCATCTGCAGTTACTGGCAAGACGATCACCCTCGAGGTGGAGTCTAGCGACACCATCGACAACGTCAAGTCGAAGATTCAGGACAAGGAGGGTATCCCTCCAGACCAGCAGCGCCTGATCTTCGCGGGCAAGCAGCTC
>Ga0008109_10000450_pt1 | contig 24967 bp, 21 predicted proteins | sample HigsolmetaGSP18D_FD_59306 | JGI IMG/M metagenome (GOLD analysis project Ga0008109, IMG submission 59306) | High solid enriched microbial communities from the Joint BioEnergy Institute, USA - SP1-8-D | ecosystem: Engineered > Bioreactor > SSF (Solid state fermentation) > Aerobic > Biomass ...
GGGGGGGGGGGGGGGCAACCGGTCAATATTTCTAGCATAGGAAGTTTATGTGTATATAGGCGTGCATGTCTACGAGTGCTAGGTACAGTACATACTGCATGTACAAGTCATACGTACATTTGACTCCAGAGTGAATAAATGATGAAATATCAATCTTCGGTTGTTTGTGTCCAGCTGCAGGTAGGTTCTTATCTATTATGGATCATTTTCTTTTCTTGTCCGATATCGTCTCTTCATGTATAGCCTGGACTAAAAACGATTTCCAGATATGAGAAGAAATATGTATATGCCGACTGTGCATTGTCTATTCTTGGTAACCAGAGAAATACCAGACAAAATACCAGATCCCACTACAAATAGTGGCCATTACCTCTTTTGATCGTTGAACGGTATTTCTCTCTGAGAATTCTGTCCACAGAGAGCTAAAGAAACTGATATAAAATGAGAGAGCTGCTTTATTAGACATTAGTACTTGAAGATGATGTCGACTCCCGCTTCGATTTCTTTTCCTTTTTCATTCCCGCAAGCCCGTCAGAACGGCCGAGGATGAGCTCCTTGTGGAACGGATAGAAGGTCGGCCTGCGCACCGGCGGCTTTTCGTGCGCGAAGCGCCAGATGTCGGCCGTCACGTTCTTGCCCAGCGTCTCCACCACGGGCGTCAGGACGGGCAGAGACAGGAAGATCACGGCGTAGCAGCACACCGCGACGACCAGCATGTTCGCCCAGTAGGGCAGGACCATCGCGGACAGCTGGACGCACAGCGTCGCGCCGAGGCTCCAGAAGACGAAGCCGTGGACGAGGTAGATGGTGAAGATGTGCAGGAACAGCAGCACGAAGAGCTTGAAGGAGAGGAGCTTCTGCACCAGCGGGCTCAGCTCGACGATGGCCTGGAAGCCCAGGGAGAAGACCAGCCCGTTCAGTTTGGGCACGTAGTACTGCGGGTATCCCGCGCCGGGAGTCTCGGCGATGGGACGTCCGGTTGCTGGATCGGGGTGGATGTTGTACTCGTACGTGGCGTGTTCACCTCCGTCCACTGCGCCGCGAGGTCCATTGACAGTCCTCCTAGTCCGAGGACGGCGCAGAAGATGACCAAAGGGTAATTGACAATCGGACGTGCGTGCAGCCATTTCCGATACTTGTATGTGAGATCCAAGTTGGCCAGCATCAGCCCCAGCCAGAAGTATGAGCCCCAGGAGAGCGCGTACCAGTGGTTCACGACGCAAAGATGTAGTATCCGAACCGCTTCCACGGCGTCTTGATCTCGCGGATCACGATAACACCGAGGAGGACCAACCAGGAGCCCTGTAGCTGCCCCGGGATGGTCCAGAGCACGCCGGTACAGTAGTTGAACGTGATCTGTGGCGCAGCATTGGGGATCAAATACATCAATTCGATAATCTCACTGATGAAGTCTCCGAAGCTATTGTAGGCGACGGTAAACGGCCAGGTAGACCATGTGATTGATTACATCAACCATTTCGTCGCCCCCGCATCAATAAAGAAATATTCCAGCATCGCTATGGCGAAGATGGGGATGATTAGTCGAGGAGTTTGTTCGACGGTCTCCTCCGCAATCGGTTCCAGCTTACCATTGCGGAGATAGCTCGCCGCCAGGAAACGGCTCGATGTCATCAGGAACGGGCCGATCCAGATCAGATTCAGCGGATAAGGCGTGACGGTCTTCCGAGCCCAGACTTCGCTTTTGTAATGCACATACGCTCCGGGGTTTATAGAAGCCGACACGAAAGTCAGGCCGAAATGGATCGCAGTGACAAGGGAACTGAGGGCCATGAGACCAGCCAGGTAATCAACTCGCTTTTTAGCAGGAGACAATGGGGGAACGGTGCTGGCTGTCTTGGGACCTCCAGCCTTCTCATCCATAACCTCCTCTTTCGAAGCCGCTTCCACTCCTTTGGCATTCTTCGCTGCGGCTTCTCGCTCTGTTGGTTCGATCTGAAGTTCATTGAGCTTCCGGCCAGCATTCTCACTCCTCAAGGCGGATATATTATCGTTCAGCCAGTCAGATGGGGTAGCAGGTTGTCCAACCTGTCCCAAGGGTGTCACGTTACCGGATACAGTTTCCGACACAGGAACACCTTCCATCATTTGTGGGAAAGTGATCCGCTCCGTCGATGAATTTGTGCTCTTTATGAAAAAGCTACGTGAGAAAGGGGTGCCATATCTCTTGGCTGGCATTAACCACTTCCACGGCGATCTTCTCAGGAATGCATTGAGCAACAGAAGAAAACTCAGGCAGCCGGATACTATTGAAATGACAAGTGGAGGAATTCGTTGGCCTCTAGGAGGCGGCTGCTGTTTTCATTTGACTGTTGCATTTGAAAAGTAGGATGAATACCCGCGGAGTTGCCTGTCGTCGACAGAACAAGCATCCGACACCCGACACGTGGAGTCGAATATCTTGCGGCTGTACTGGCTCATCGAGGTCGTGTTGAAGAATAGTCTTATCCAACCGACGTTTGCAGTATTCTCCGCCCATGGTGGTCCTTGCATGGAGAAGAAATCTCCCGTCGACCAGTGCTTGATATGTAGAGGAGCTGGTGTGCTAGGCAATCCACTGTTCTCTTTCCTTGAGACGGAGCGGCAGATCTTGTCACCAAGGAAATAGTGAATATAATCCTTGGTCCAATCCACACGATATTCGGTGAAGTCTTAGGGTGATGTAGTGTTGTCAGTCAGGGTGGTATAATTGACTCCGTATATAGAATCGGGAAATTCGCGGTTCGTCAGCACCGTGATTCGCGCGGTGGACGGATCCTCCGTGCTCAACAAATTGAGACTAAATGTCTGAGTCTCGTTGAAGAAGAGCTCCGTTGACAGAGCACTCCCACCAGTCCATTGACGGGGTGATTTCAGGAAAGTTCTGAATGATCCATAATGTATATCGTGTCTTAATGTCTGTATGGACCCGCCCATAACAAGACGATCGGGGGTTGGCGTCGAAATGTTGATTGCCAATGATTGCGGGAATTCTGGCGAGGACGAATCGTTTAATATTTGAAGATGAGCTAGATCTGCCCCTTGACGGTATTGGTTGTTCCACCCTTCTGGTACGGGTTCTTGTACGTCTGTCCTTCAAAGCCAGTGAAATTCAACGATGTCGTCTCGTTGAAATATACAATAATGGAATCAGTAAAAAGGTTTTTGGTAGACGCATCGTAATAGCCACACGAGCAATCGGTATTGTTTGTTCCAACCACTTTTGACGTAGTCGTGTTGACATAGTTTCCAAAGATGAGTAGCAATGGAAACAGCCCACAAGGTATAACACAATCCATCTTGAGAACAGGGCAGGGAACAAATGACTACCCTTACAAAGGAATAAGAAAGAAAAACGAGGGGTATGCAAAGGGAATCTTCATGCGGGTATCACAAATTATCAGTAAACTTCAGCTCCAATATAAGGCCTACCCATATTCAAACAATTGGAACAAGCATCGATATGACAGCAGACCACTTACAGTCCAGCAGATGCCAAGGCGTGAGGAATTCTGACCACTTCAAGTGCAAACGAACAAGTGGCATCCCAGAGATCGACTCTGCTTGAAAGATGCCCTGGTTTCTAAGAATGATGTCTGTTATCTTAGTCCAACAATTCTTCTGGTATGACATCGCGCCATACACATTAGCTCACGGCCTAGATCTCACGGACTCGATCAATACAACTAATGCGTACTGTCATGATCTAGGAGAAGCCTTTTAAGGCAATTCCTGATAGGATTTGTTCCATAGCGGCCTCCGCAACTCGTTCGCTAGAGCTAATTATGCATATGAAGGTGCATATGAAGCTAGCAGCTTCTGTTTCTGATGGTGAACTGGGAATGATACAACACTCACAAAAGCCGCCAAGGGCTCTACCAAGATTAGAAGCAAGCCTCTTTCCGAAATCCTGTTAGAAATGCTTGGTGTCTAACCTCTTGATGATAACAGCCGCAGGGATGGAGTGATGCCCAAGCGAGAGTATAGCTGAGCGGACCTCTCGGAAGCCATAGATACGTGGTTTATTCTGGGGAATCGCGTATGGAAACATTGGAAGCACTCCGTGGCACTTCCTCAAGCCACGGTGCTGAGGACCAACGAGATCAGACTGATAACGATAACATAGCAGGGCAATATGACGAATTGGGGTTCAACTTTTTCCAAAACCTTGACATGATCTAGCCGTACTCCCAATTATCGGTGAACTGTCGTGTCGTGAGGATGTAGGCAGCATGGTCTAGATACCTTGTCGATTTCTTCAAGTCCCTCACGGGCAACCACTCCTTCAGCACGCCCTACGAGATGTCCAGCACCCTCATCTACTTCAACTCCGTCTTCAACATGTTCTGGATCACGCACGACTTTGCCACGTCCGGGGGGAGCAGCGCCTTCCCGTCGCAGCTGCTGTGGATCGTGACCGTGATCTATATGCAGAGCTACACGGTCTACATGGCGATGCTCATCGTCCCGTACACGCGGAACTCGTGGCGCGTCAAGGGGTCCATCCTCTTCATCATCACCGCCTGGTGGGTGCAGTCGTGGGCCTGGTACTCCGTCACGGGCCTCATCATCGCCGACATGGTCATGAACATGAACTTCAAGGAGAAAGCCCAGCGTGGGATCCCGATCTGGAGGTCCAAGTTACTATATATTTGCCTTCGTGGATACCGTACCTGCTCCTCGCCGCAGCCGGCCTGATCATGCAGTACATCTGGACCGGCTGGAAGCCGCAAAAGGCCGATGCGGAGATCATCGCGCACGCTGGTCTATACTATACCGGAGGCTTGAACAACCGGTATGATCCCTCCCAGCCTCAGGCTAGAGACGATATCTACCTCATCCTCGTTTCCCTCTTCTCTGCGGTCGAGACGTTCGACTTTCTGCAGCGGCTGCTTCGGAATTCTATCCTGATATACCTCGGGACTAGATCACTGAGTAAGTTATCGCCCTCTGAACAAACCCGTCCATCGGTGCCCCCGCTAGACATTTGCAATTTTTGCTATTTATAGGCTGGTTCCTAGTCCAAAGCATCATCATCTACATCGCGGGCATCAAGCTCTTCCTGCACCTGAACATCCAGAAACAATGGCCGCCAGAAGGTTCAGTCGTGACCTGTCCCGTTGTCTGCTTCGTCTCTGTTATAACCATCGGCGAGGTGTTCTACCGGTTGGTCAAGTACCCGTCCAAAGCATTGGCGTACAGGCTGTTCGACTGGATCAGAGAATAGAGGAGGAGGAGCCTTTCCTCCCTTGTCGCCAATGTTGTATTGAACGGTTTAGGTGGAAATGATGAGCCACCCTTCCTCTTGAGGCCAGAAAGAGAGGGAAGGAGAAGGCAATAGAGGATTTTTTTTATAGATATGGAATTTAAATTTCAATTTCATGATACATGATATATGGACGAGCGGGTTGCATCGAGCGATATTTTGTCTATCCTTATATGCCTTTCATAGCTGCACACCTACCTTGTTAGAGGATATAGAACCTTGCCAATAAGCAAAACCAAAGGTCACGGCTTACGTGATTTACATCAACGAGACTAAGAGATCAACTGTTTGGATACTCCTCTGTGTGGAGATCTGCTCTTTTCTTTTCTCCTTGGCTTTCAATTGACATAATATAGGTGTATGGCGAATCTGCCATGAGCTTCTATTATATATTGTCTTTCTGGCATCCATTTCCTAGGAGTATGGTGCCGATGCTACCAAGATTATAGGGTTCCGATATATATTCAACTCACGACCAGGAGATGCTATATTCGCAATGTTAGCAATGTCAGCAACAACAAGAAGGATAAGACTCTTACCCCAGCATGATCCCGGCACCAACAGCCATGGCCAAGAACTGAGTGATCGTCTTCTTACTCTCTGCACTCTTATCTTTCCCGGTCTGCAACAGTTCCGGGATCACGGACACGGTACCGACGTAGAGGAAAGTTCCAGCGGTGAATGGAAGAAGCAAATCTCCCCAAGTCAGGCTGGTTCCCAGCAAGCCGGGAGAGGAGGTGTCCAACGTCTCTGACGCATCTCCTCCGCCGAATTCCTGCACTGCGATGCCAATGAGTGTTCCGAGGAAGGCGCCCACAGCGGTGACGAACTGCGCGCCCATGGCCTTCCGTTTCGAGAATCCCGATTGGACAAGAAGGGCAAAGTCACCAACTTCATGTGGAATCTCATGGAAAAAAACCGCCACGGTGGTCGTGGCACCGATAGTGGGAGAGGCGTAGAAGGAGGACGAAAGAGCCAGCCCGTCAGTGATGTTGTGGGTGAAGTCCGCAATCAAATTGAGGTATCCGCCTAGCTTCACGCTCTGATTGACTTCTTTCTCATTGTGGGTCTTAGACTCAGAGGACGCGGAGCCGGACTTGGACTTGCGCTGCTTCAACTCGCCTCCGTTCTCGTCCTTCTTGGAGCTCGTGGTCACAGCACTATCCTCTCCCTTCTCAGTGTGGGCATGGCCGTGGCTGTGATCATGTCCTCCGTCCCCTCCGGTAGCTATCCGAAGGGCCTTGTCCATGGCCACAAAGGTAAAGAAGCCGACCATAATGGCCAGGCCAAGGAGGAGATTCTTGTTAGGCTCGACGAGCACGAATCGCACGTTCTCGGGGGAATCCTCCCCCAGGAAAATCTCGGGAAGCAGATGGAAGAAGGTGTCACCCAGAAGTCCGCCAACTGCGAAGGCTACCATCACAGACAGGGACGAGGGATCGATATTGGTTGGGCATAGCGCAAGAAGGAAATCTAGGCCAAGTCAATAAGCCTATACAAGACGGCTGCGATGGGACAGCGGAGATTGGGAGACATAAAACATACTAGGCGGTCCAGAGATATAGATAGTTGCCAGAATAGAATTCACCGCGGGGCTACCTGGGAAGAGGATCGAAAATATCCGGGACGTCAAACTGGTGGTCTGCGGGGCCGTTGCGCGCTTGTGCTCGTTGAGCGATTGAACAAGAGAACATTGCTAAGGTGAATTAGCGCTACTTGCAATAGATAGCCCTCGGGTGGAAGTCTCGAAGACATGCAGCCATGCGTACCTGCAGCTGCTCCTCAATCTGTGGCACGGTGAGATTGCCAACTGGAGTGTCGCCGTGGCTCTTGGAGCTCGGTATATCAGCAGCGGCAAGCACCGAGAAGGCCAAGAACCCAATGGCCAGAGCAAGCAATGGCTTGCGTCGCGCAAAGAGTGTTCTCACAGCCATTGCAACTGTAACCGTCGCTCTCTTTCAGATGAGCCCTTGAGCGCCGGCGAGACGATGCTCGATGCTCGCCTCTTGCATCTGATAACGTCCGTACGGATATCGTGCTCCCGTCCGTGCTCCGCGGTCCGCCGACCATCGGCGCCCCTGCGTCGGGGCGCGGGCAGCAGCCAAACACGCCAAGACCAGATGCAAACATCCCGAGTCCCTCTGAGAAATCGATAAGAGATTGATATTTTCGTCGCCTCAGGTCCGTACCGTGTATTCCATACAGCAGAGCGCACTGCTCCGTGTCGAAGGTGCCAGGATGGGTAGGCAGTTACAGAAGAAAAAAAACAAGGCCAAGGTGCCAAAGGTCCTGACCAAGCGCAAGCGCAAGACGCTGAAAAATGGCAACAAAAAAATCAATGTGCTAGGCAATGCGATCATTGCCGCGAATTGGTAGGGGACAAGAATTTCTCTCCAATTATCGCACACATCACAAGACTAATTTTCTCCAATACAGGGACACTAAATTGACCCTTACACAAAATTACCGCCGTCTTGGTCTCGCCGCCCGTCTGAATGCGCCTACAGGCGGTGTTGAAAAGCCCAAGGGCCCAAATGCCTCCGCACAGCAACTACCCAGTGATCCTTTGCATATAAACAGCAGCGCAAATGCCGCTGCCGCAAATCTCACGGTCGGTGAGGCTCGTGTCGAGCGCGATCCGGAGACAGGCAAGATCCTGCGCGTCCTTCGCGACGAGGACGAGGAGATTGAGATCGCGGGACGCAAACGGCGGAAAAACAACCCGCTTGGGGATCCGGTGGATGACATACCGGACCCCGAGGGAGATTCAAAACCACATCAGAACAACCCCGGCTCGGATATAGTGCGGCAGCTGGAATTGCAGGCAGCGGAGGAAGAGGAGGCGGTAAAGAAGAGGCGGCCGCGACAGCAGAGCAAGCGCGAGCAGGAATGGATAGAGAGATTGGTCAATAAGTACGGCGACGATTACGGGGCTATGTTCCGGGACAGGAAGTTGAACCCTTTTCAGCAGAGCGAGGGTGATCTGCGGAGGAGAATTCGGATATGGAAGGAGAGACGGGCCGCTGGCAGTCAGGAATGATATATCCCGATATTCGTTACATAAAACGGGCGAATCGGCGTTGTATATGGGACAGGGAAAAGTGCTTTCATCTTCGACTTTGGGATCCTCTAATAAAATGTTTTGCATTTGGATTCCCTTGTTTCGAACGATTTTTTTTATTTTTGCTGCTTGATTTAAATGCGAGGTTGATGCATCTTCAACTTTTTTATATGTGTGCCCTTTCTGTCACACCAGGCTTCACTTCGGCGCGCAGACGTATAAGACAGTCTTAGCCAAAAGCTTAAGAGGAGGTATGACGTCGAACTTTAAAGATGCTGTAAGGGCGGCTGTTGTCAATGTCACTTGGTACGCACAGAGTAGGACGATGTTCCCCGTCTCCAGCTTCAACCAAGTTATCTCCTGACCGGAATCTGACCTGAAAACTTGATATAGGAGATACAATGAGCTAATACTGTCAGGTAGATGGATACAAAGGCTTCTGGCTGCTTTCGTGAGTCTCCAGATGGACATGGATCAGGTGAATTCAGATCTTCAGGAGAGCTCCGTGAGAAAAGGAGAGGTTCCATGAACCCATTCACAGCCAGCCAGAGGAAAATACCATCCTACGAAACCAGGCGGCCGCCCGTTCATTGACTGTCAACAAAACACGAGCCAGAAACGCGTTGGACTTGGGTCCTCATCAGAGTCATGTTGTTTTCTTTTATCTCCTCTCTTCCCACCTTGTCGCTCACCGTAAGCATTCACAACCTGACACCCTCAAAACCACCCTCTTGAAGTACACACCCTGTCATCTGCTTGTTACGAACTTGTCGTGACAGGTATCACTTTACAACCAATCAGCCTTGTCAAAATGCAGTACACAGCTCACGCTGTGGCCTGCCTCACGGTGCTGACCCGCGTCGTCACGGCCCAGACTGGCTAGTAAGTTGACAGTCTCCTGTCAACAGAAAAATACTCCATGAAACTATGCTGATAAACCCTCTCTAGCAATGAGCCTACCAACAGTCTCATGTGCCCACAGTCTGGAGGAACATACTGCAATGGTGAATCTCTCACCACGCCCATTCTTATCAACTGTGTGTCCACAGATGTTGCTGAGATCCACTCTTGCAACCTGGTGTAGGTAGTCACTTATCCTTCAAAAAAGAGGAATAAGACACTGATCAGAGAAATTAAGGCTCGCCCATATACTGCCTGACGGTTTTGAGGAAGCTGCCCTCTGTAAGCATCTTCAGCATCAATATTTATCCCATGTCTTGCCTAAATGTGGTAGAGTTGCTAATGCTTGTTGTGATTCTCTAAGGTTATCAAACCTCAGAGAATGCCGGTGATGCAGTTTGCGCGTTCAATGGAACTGGATACACCTTAGACGGGGCCTGGTCTGAAGTTCCTGAGAGCGCCATGACTGCTCTGAAGGCTGCAAATTCATCCATTACAGTGGAAACTTCTCTGCCAGACAGCACTGTCTTCCACAGCAGCACCGACGCGTGCGAGGTTTTCCCCATGCCGTCGGAGATGACGACCACAATTAGCACATCTGTGACATCTCATGCTGGTAGTTCTGTGCCAACAGGAAGATCGAAGACAGACGGCAGCAACCCAGAGTCAGGCGTCTCGTCTTCGAATTCTACCAATACTACCACCGTCACCAGCGGCAAGGTCACTACCACCACTCCTCCACATGTGAACCCGAATCCAGAGACCACAAGCGCTCATACCATCGTCACCACAGAAGAAGCAGAAGACGGGCATACCCCACGACTCACCACAATCTGGAAGACCATCGTCCTGTTCACAGAGACCGAAGAAGCGCTCGAACCGACGGGCGTCCATCCAAAAGACAAAGACACGACGGCCATCTCCCCGCCCGAGACCGGCACCATCGTCCCCTCTTCAGACTTTGACGGGCCGCACTCGTCCCCCGAGTCATGGGCGATCGTCACCATCTCGGTCTTCCCGACCCCTGCTCCGTTCATCCCTTCTTCCTCCTCGGCTCATCGCCCGAGCTCAACCTCAACGACAACCACTAATGCCGCCGCCAGCCCCCGGGGCCTGGGAGAGAAGGGTAGCAATGAGGCCCGAGCTGCCTTTGTTGTGCTTCTTGTTTTTGCTGCAGTACTGCTTTAGGCAGATGATGCTGTGGCGGATGCTGATGCGGCGACGCCTGGTGCGATGGCACCCATTGCGCATTGTGAGGTTTGGGGACATGGTTTTCGTCTCTGACTACTCCTTATTTGTTCCATGATTAAATCTTTTTTTCAGATCAAGATTGTATGTAGGCGGCCTTTTTTTTCTTCTCTTTACTTTTGGGCTGCTGCTATGCCCCAGGGAGGTGTAGTGAATAATACAATATCAGACTTTTCACAGTTTCTGTCACATCATTTTGTAAATTACCGTAGGCTTCAGATTTCGCACCAAAACCCGCCGCTGGTGGGCGCCCAGATCATGTTCACACACAGTTCTTGCACTGTACTGCACAGTAATAATGTAGAATTCTCTCTGTATCTAACTACCTAGGTACATACCTAACCCCATCGATGACTGACAATCTACCCAAAATAACCGCACACATCATTAGACATGTATCAAGCAGCTAAGACTGTAAGTAAACGAAAAAAGGAAAGCTATGCTTCAATCTTATTTTATCTCAACTCTAACCCTCCTTTCCCTTTTATCTAGACTTCTAGTCTAATGGGGTCGGTCCTTTCTAACCATGGCCGTTTCACCATCACCTTCCCTAACCATCTACAGTACTAGTAACAGTAATTAAGATTCCGTCCATCCAGACGGGAGGATCCGAGTGCTCCGTACCGTGTGGCGTGCATCCGGCCCGCTGTCAGATGGCATGATCTCCAGGCTAAGCTGAGTTTGTTTGTTTTGGGGCGCTGGAGATCGGCGCGGCCTTCAACCCGAGTTTGAAGCGGGACGGTGCAGGTGCCAGGTGCCAGGTGCCAGGTGCCGGGTGCCCCAGGCAGGCAGGCCGCAGGGGAGAGCGGGCGGGAGGCAGGCACGCGACAAGCGGACAGGTTGGAAATGGGACTGCGTCTGCATCTGCATAGTGAAGTACTGTCTACTAAGTTGATGAGAAGAATGCTGATAGCAACGATGGATCGTTCCTGGGCTTTTGGCCTTTGAATTTGATAGGGAATAGGGTGTTGGTGTTCCTCCAAGGCTATACTCGGAAGCCCGGCGAGTGAGGGTTACTATATGTGCCTTTTTTAAGCAGGACTCGTCCTCGAGCTGCTGAAACGCAGTCTTAATTCCAGTAACACAATCAACTACAGATCGATTATGAGAAGGGAATAATACGGAGAAACTTGTAATTTTGTAATCTGCTATCACTAATTACCATTACCATTAGAACATGCCATCAAGTACTGCAGGTATCACGCTAATGTTACACGGAAGAATTCAATGCCATGATCAATCTCGATCCGTGTCGACATCCTTGTCGTTCTCAGCAGTCGGTACGCTCACTCTCTGCACGATACGCACCCAGCGCCTTCTGCGCCACTCTCCCATACCATGGGAGCTGACCGTGGCCTCTTCCCAGCCACGCCCGGCAGGTCTGCCCGCTTCTTCCTGGGATTGAGAGTCGGGAGGAAGGTCCCAGACCCAACCTCCCACTTCCTCGCTGGTCCCGCTGCCATCAACGGAGCTGCCAGGGACTTCAAACCCAACCCCGGTTATCATGCGGTCGACAACCCATTCCCGACAGTCCAAGTCCAGCTCCCACTTTTTGCTCTTCCACGCCCAACCGGGGGGAGGTTGGACGTCTTCGAAGAAGCGGCACCCGCGCGGACGGTCACCCGCGATACGGGACGGGGAGAGAGGATCGTACGGAGTGGGTGTAAACAGAAAGTGCTCCCACTCCGAAGAGGCGGAGTATGGAGAGAGGGATCGGTGCTGGAGTTCAAAGATCTCAACTTCACGCTCTTCAGGATAAGAGTCCAGTGAGATATCAGCGACGGAGTCCAGAAGCAACCTAAGCGACGATAGAGATGTTGGCACCGAAAAGCCAAAGAAATCGACAGTGTCGGCCGACTTAGCGGCAGCCTTGCCCGTCCCCCCGGACTGCTGTTCTGGTGTGCGCGGCGCCGGCCGCTGGAGAAACCTCTGAACCTGGGGATGGGCAGAGATAATAGCGGCATCTCCGCCTATCATGAAAATTAGTCGCCAGGGGAGGAGATGCGCCGTCAGCAGGAGCAATACGGTCATTACAGAGAGAAGCAAAAACAGGGCAGATGAGAATCTCTCGTCTGAGAAGTTCGTGGGGGGAGAGAAGAAGGAAACCATCGCATCGTGCATGTTAGAGTAATCAGCCATGGAGTTCTGCAGATCCCGCATGTTGCGAAAGAAGTCCTTCGACGTCTCGCTCGCCGGTTTGATCGTCTTGGGCGGAGCAAGAGCGGGACCCTGATATGAGTGGTAGGGAGAAGTGCTCAGCGTCGACGAGGAAGGGGGAGGGGGATGACGAGCCTCAAAGGCCGGGACCATGACATAAAGCAAGACCGTGGCCAACGGGAGGACAACGAGAAGATAGGGATCCAAGCAGACAAATGAATACACGAAGAGAAATGCAACGGTCTGCGTAGGCTTTCTCCAGCTGAAAAGGCGTGCCAGCCGGTTCTGAAAGACGAATACAATACCGATTCTGGAAAGCCTTCAGCTACGGGGCACTCGACAGGACACATAGGGCGGCGTACCTTGCGTTGAAGCGGCGGAAGTTGTTGGTCATCAGCGGCAGGCTGAATGCAGGCCGCTTGGCCTGTTTGGACGAGCGTTTGTCCTCTGCAGGCTCTGAATCATCTTCAACATCGCCCTCCGGGATCACCTGCTGCAGGAGTCTACGGACCGATTAGCCTACTGACCACGCCCACCGTTCTCGAGGTGGAGGGCTGTACTTGGAAAAGAGACGGTCTTGGAGGGACAGACCAGCACCAGAATCCATCCTCTGGTGCTGGGCGGGGGAGAGCTCTGGCGTCAGCTCCTGTCTGCTGCTGCGCGCCTCCTCCCCATGACCGGTCGTATCATCGCGGTTGACAAAGGCGTCTGCCGTGTACTCGTCCATTGGCGCATCAACAGTCGTGCAACCGGAGACGGCGATACATCTCAGCCCGCACGATGACCCCGCGACGCTGAGGCGATGCAGCGAGCGCGTCTCGATATGATGATGCGCGGTGGAGGTCGGGCGGCGGGGAGAGCCGCCAGGGACGGTTTGCTGTGTTTGCAGGGCGCCCGCTAGCCGCAGCACGACGGCCGAAGGTCCAGGGTCGATCCAGGGGCAGCGAAAAGGCGAGAAAGACCAAGACCGTTGTTGAACCACCGGGAGGATCCTTCCTGGCGTTGCTGTTTGTGGTGCTTCGTGCCCAATTCCTGTCTGTTGACTGTTGTGGGCGGCCGTCCTCGTCGCCGGCCTCGCTGCTGCTGCAGACGCCCGGGTTTCCCTAACGACCACCGCTAGCACCTCCAGCGTGCTCGCCAACGCCTCCCTGTCGACCTCCCAGCTCCGCACGAGCAATCCCCCCCCCGAACGACGCCCCCTGCCGCAGACCATCTCGTCGGGTATCTCCTTCCAGAACCAACGAACTCCCCTGGAGCAGCGGCCGTCCTCTCCCCGCGATGGACCGGTAGCCAAGTTGCGGGTCGCCGCTTTGTTGACCACGTCGCTTGCCTGGCATCCCCCGACGCTCGCTCACTGAATGCCATTGCTGCTAGGTTCCCCGCTGGAATCTTCCATCCTGGTGCGCTGATCCACGACTCCGATCTCCCTCTGCGGTTCCGCGGTCGAGACAGCATCGATCATGCCGGCCAAGGTGGCCTCCCAGCAGACGTCTGCCACGGCGCAGACGCGAACGGTCCAGTCGAGGACCTCGAACAATTCATCTCGGAACGACGACTCTGGGTCAGGAGGTACGCGGGCCAAGATGTCGAGCAGGCCTCCGGCGGGAGGGTACATGGCACCACGGCTAACGGGGTTGGATACCGCAGCAGAGGGTCCTACTCGCAGGAGGCAGAAGACTGCGTCAAATGGCGGCCTTGCGGAGACCCAGTCAAACGCCTCATCGTTGTCCTCCAAGAGCTCTGCCGGATCACGAACTAGCCAGGTAACCAGGAGGAGAATGTCGATTAGAGATCAAAAGGCACCCTCGGGCCCACGGCCACAGGAGAATGCGGTGAAGCGGTATCTACCCCTGAGAATGGTCTGGTTCTTTTTTTGGGGCTTCATGCTAACCTTGGTTCTGTCCTATCGCTGCTAGACACACGTCTGGTACAGGTCTGCATTCCGTCAACTCCTCTCTCGACTCCACGAACGACTCGACGCGAAGTGTTTCCAGCAACTCACGTCTTAGTCTCGGGACATCGAGCATTGGAAACTCGACGAAATATGAGAACAACCAGACTCCGCCAGATGGCAGTGAGTTCCTAGCGCCGATCAGCTTTGACGACTTCCACAACAGCATTATGGGTGAACCCAGCCTAAGCAATTTCCCTCTGCCAGGACACGGGAGTGCTGGTTATGATGAGAACACGGACACGACCTTGAAATCAAACAGTTCAGGGGCCGGCAACGGGACTGCTCCAACTGGGAAGAGAGCGAGAAGCGACTCGGTTCGCCGGCAAAGCGACGCGGCCCGTCTATCCGGCCAGACTTCGACGCACAATTCAATGCCTCCTCCTCCTGCTCCTTCGGGTCGAAGTCGTCGGCAGAGCACAGCACCGGCGCCTCCCTCGAACTCTGCTGCTTCTCGGCCGCCGCGAAAATCGGCAGGACCTGCAACACTCACACAGGAGGGTTCCGGTGCCGCGACTACGCGGAGACGTCCAAGCCTGTCGACAAGAAAGTCCAGTAATGACGGAATTTCTTCCCTCCGTGCTCGCCAGCAGAACGTGGAGCCGACCCGCAGCGACGACACGAAGGTCACGGCTAATGCCCGGAATGTCAAAGCGAAATCGCTTCAGCCGCCATCGAAGGAGCCTCAGGAGAATCTCCTGACACCGTCGGAAGCTGCCAGCCATTCTAGATCTTCTTCCACGAACACTGCTCGTAGCCCTGCGAGAAGTACAATAGGAAGGACTACAACTCCGTCTTCCGCCAAAAGGATTACGACGATGCCACCGCATGTCACAGGACTCGGGGCTCGCACGATTAGCCCTACTGACGCGAGGCGGATGAAACGGATGTCTCAAGCGCCTCCAGCGCCCAATACGCCTCCTACCAAGCTGGAACCTGGACCTCGTCCTCGATCATCAGCGCAGTCACCTTCGTTGATACCGCGAAAAAGTGTTACTCCTTCCTCCTCCAGGACTACCCCTGATCCGAATCGCAAATCATACAGCTCAGGCATGTCTCTATCGTCCAACGCTAGCTCTACTTCGGTACGCAACTCAAATGGCTCGTTGCAGCCGAGACTTTCACAGAGTTTCTCAACCTCTCGACTACCGACGCCCAAGCCTCGAATTGAGAGCATAGCAGCACCCGGCGAGGACGACGTCCCGCCGGTTCCCGCTATTCCGAAAGCCTTCGAGTCTAGCCAGTCTCACGGTGATCTATCATCCATGACTCCTCGCAAGTCACTGGAAGTTGGCCGTCTCGGCGCTACAAAGCGGGACTCGGACTCGAGTGTGACGCCAGTTGCTAATCCAGGCCAAGGCGATTCAACCCGTGCATCCAGCACTCGGAATGCAAAGACTCCCGACGCGAAGATGCGGTCATCGGCGAGTATTGGAAAGAAGAACCTGCAGCCTTTGAAGCTCCCTCCATTGAACTTGTTGCCGCTTAGTACACCAATGGCAGCCAAGATCGACGCTTTGAGGGACCGAGATGGAAGGCAGGCAGATGAGAACTCCTATACTCCACCTCACCACCTCACAGCAAAGACTCCTAGCACTCCGATGACTGCATCAAAAGCAAGTTTCTTCCACAGCCACAGCGATCAGGATCCCCTACCCGTTGCCCGGGAAAGGAGCAGCACATCTCACTTCGCACTTAGCTCAGACTCTGCGGGCTTCAGAGCGTCAGGCAGCTCAAGTGCTCTCGGATCGCTGGATATCTCGACTGAGAATCGGACTGTCTCTCCCTACATATCCTCTTCGGTGCCTAAGAATAGCGGTGATTTCAGCTACGTGCGCCCTAAAGTTAGCGGAGACTACTCACAGAGCAGATCGCAGGCGAAGATAATCGGGCCGCGACCTCAGACCCAGGCTTCAGCGTTCTCTGCTAACGCTGAAACACTTAGCCAGCTGTCAAGTCTGACGGATGCTGAGAATGGCTCTTCTTCTCTTAGAAACAAGCTGAATCTGGCACGGAGAAGCAGCATTTCCAAAGCGCAGGCGACATCGGAGACAGAACCGGACCCTGCAAAGTATGATAACATGCCACCGCCTAGGTTACCCGCATCGTCCACCTGGGGCAACCTCTCGACCGCACAAACTAGTAGTCCAACCTCAAAGCCGGCGTATCTCAAGTCGAGACGAAAGTCGTCTGCGTCTAGCCTTACCAACACTCTCACGAGGGACAACAGCCATGGCAGTGAACAGAGTCCTGCGCGGGACCCCAGTCCTTCAACTGACTCTGGCGAAGGGGACTCTTCTCACAACCGGTCCAGCTCATCAATACTGTCTCCTGTCCACAAGCTCCTCAGCTCTGCCAAGTCAAACCCTACGCTTAGACAATGGCCCGTGGACCCGACCCTAGACGCAGATGATTTGGCTGCTGAGGAAGAAATGAGAAGGCTTAATAGCAAACGAAAAGATCTTGAGGCAGCAGCCAAAGAACTAGAGGAGCTGCGCCGCAAAGCAACTCCGAAGGAACGCGTCAGTCCAGCACAGGCGCTGAGGATGGCGAATCTCAACATCTTCGAGCGCGGCGAGATAATTGATTTCAAGGACATTTATTTCTGCGGGACAAGCAAGGCCAAAAAGCACGTCGGGGATCTGAAGGCGCAGTCGACGAATTTTGGATACGATGACGAGCGTGGTGACTACAACATTGTCATCGGTGATCACTTGGCTTATCGGTACGAGGTTCTCGATGTTCTGGGCAAAGGAAGCTTTGGGCAGGTGGTGAGATGCGTCGACCACAAGACGGGGGGTTTGGTTGCGGTGAAAATCATTCGCAACAAGAAGCGATTCCATCAGCAGGCATTGGTGGAGGTTAATATCCTTCAGAAGCTGAAAGAATGGGTGAGCTTATCTCTCTCTGTACCCCCTATCTGGTCTTGACAGAAAACTAATCGCGTCGTTTAGGATCCTCATCGCCGTCATAACGTTGTCAATTTCACCCAAAGCTTCTACTTCCGAGGCCACCTCTGTATCTCGACCGAACTCCTTGGGATGAATCTCTATGAATTCATCAAGGCGCATGACTTCAGAGGATTCTCCTTGAAACTTATTCGTCGATTTACGAAGCAACTTCTTGGGACTTTGATACTTCTTCACAACAAGAGGGTTATCCACTGCGATCTCAAGCCCGAGAATGTTCTGCTTGCTCACCCAATGCGCACCGAAATCAAGGTGATCGACTTTGGTTCGAGTTGTTTCGAGCACGAAAAGGTATACACCTACATCCAGAGCCGATTTTATCGGTCTCCTGAAGTCATTCTTGGCATGTCGTATGGTATGCCCATCGATATGTGGAGTTTGGGTTGTATCCTCGCGGAGCTCTATACTGGCTACCCCATTTTCCCCGGTGAGAACGAGCAAGAGCAGCTAGCCTGCATTATGGAAGTCTTCGGTCCTCCAGAGAAGCACCTAATAGAGAAGAGCACTCGGAGAAAACTTTTCTTCGATTCTATGGGCAAGCCTAGGGTGGTTGTCTCCTCCAAAGGTCGACGGCGCAAGCCAAGCTCGAAGGATCTTAGACAGGTCCTGAAGTGTGACGATGAGGCTTTCCTCGATTTCGTGGCTCGTTGCCTCCGCTGGGATCCGGCACGTCGAATGACACCCCACGAGGGTATGAACCACGAGTTCATAACGGGAGTCAAGCCGACTGCTCGATCCAAGTCTCAGGCGTACACGAATTCACCAGTCAAGCGTCTAAACACGGTGACTGCTCCATCTTCCGGGCGGCCTCTCCCAGAGCCCCCTGGGACGACGCTTAAGGGTGGCGCGGTAGCCAGAACTAAGGATGCTCCGAGCAGCTCCCCTGTCAAGCCGACTGTTGCAAAGCGGCAGTCGACCGTAAACGGGGCCCAGTCGTCTGTGTCTACGAAGCGGGGTTCCAATGGCGGTTCTGTTTCTGGAACAGCGCTGCCCAGGGTCGCCACGAGGAGCATCAGCGGAAAGCCAGACCTCGCCACGGCGGCGGCTGCAACAAGCCTGGTAAGTTAGGGAGAGCTACTATACCGAACTATCTATTATTGTTATTATTATTTTTTTCCGAACAAGGCGCTGACTCGTGGACAGAAGACGAGATAGCGTGTCCCGTATTCCTTACGTCAATATGTAGGCCTAATAATCTTTCTTCTTCTTCTTCTTGACTATCATTACCATGTATGCAGCATAGACAGGTTGGGGATCCCAGTGCTTTTCTCTTCCGCGTCATGATTGAGTTGAATTGGATTGGACAAGAAAGGCGGAGGCTGAGAGAGTCCGTCATATACCCCTGGTTGAACATCTGCATCTGTTGTGAAGACGAATGTATTTTTGCCGCTGCCTACGCGTCCCTGTCACTGTTATGACCTTGAAGTTTCTTGATTTCCAGTTTCCCTTTCCCAATGTATTCTTCTCTCTTTCATTTTTTTATGTCTTTGATGTTTATCATCTCTCTTCTTGACGATCATTAAAGTCGTTGGTGCAGGCTCTCGGTTGTGATGGATTGATCAAAGTGACATGAACATCTTATCTTCATTCATTTACATAACTTTTGGGAAAGCGGTATGAACAAAGTTATTTTGTGCAGAACAGCCTGCGGCTTTTATAGACCCGCAGTGCATGAGGTGAGGAGTCACTGTGTCCTTGTTTGTGGAATTGGCTCGGGTAGCGGTGTTGTCTCAATTCTTGCTATGTAATGTACAAACCCTGCTCGGAGAGTTTCGCAGAGGATATCGGATTATAATAAACTTGATTTTCTCCGACTCGTGTGCTAAAGAGCGAACCAGCAGGTCTGCTGCTGTCGTATTCCGATGTGTAGGAAGTGGGTTCAAGGAGAAGCTTGCAGCATGAGCGACCATGCTAGAGCTAAACATCCCACTAAATAAGCAATTGTTTTTTTTTTTTTTCCACTATGGTGGGTAACTTCAGTTTCCGGTGATGTAGATACCCAGCTACTAGGTTTTGGATGTGTTTGGCGTTGGTGTCAGATTAAACATGTTGTCAGGGTACATGTGCTGAGACTGAAAACTCTCACCTACTCGCTCGAACAAGGGACAAGTTGAATGCTTCCAAACTCATGAATATACAGCTGTACTGTCAATCCAGCCGAAGACAGATAGATACCAGTGACAGAATAAGGCAAATACGGTGCTTTACAGAGTGAGGTCTGTGGACTGACAGCCGCTCACAAATTGTCAACAGACAGCACCTCTTGTGGAGCATTGGCTACATCATTCTCAAAACTGCTGTTGAGATTCAACCAGCAGCATTCGCAGCCACATCTTATTCAGTACTATGGTCAGCAGGGGTCTCTGGAATCTACATGTTGATGGTGTGTAGAAAGCAAAAAGCACGCTTTATCTACTGCACTAACCACGTGTTCTAGGGAAATGGTATCGCTCCTGCCGACTCCGAGGACGAATCAGTTCCCCAGGCGATGAAGTCACATTTCAAAGAATCAAACAACTCCAGGAAACAGCGAGGAAAACGGACGAGTGGGAGCCAGTTCCTTTCCCAAGTCCGCTTCATTCGAACCTGGATTATGTCTACGCTGTTGATCTAGATGCGGGGCTCTTGACAATCTCTCGATGGACTGAAGATGAAGGAATTCTGCGACCCTCGGTTTTCCGAATTGACCTGGCCAGTATTCACAAAGCTTCTGATTTATCGACTGCATCTCTACTTCAAAACGCACGCAGGCCGCTTCAGCAAACTTCTAGCCCAACAGATGAACAGCAAACTGAGTCAATTATCTCTGGAACATTGAAAATTAACTTTAGCCCACCAACACCCCTGAACGAGCTTCAGCATCGACTGTTTACAGATTTCACTTTTCTATGGAGATTCTATATCGATCATCCGACAATATGGCTTTATCCCTCACCACTATTCAATACACTTACTGTCACTTTCCTGCGCCTTGCGGCATGAGATCTTGAAGTATCGTGTGACAGCCAGGTTGAGCTCCCGATCACTTTTCATCGATTCCGCGTTGGAAGAGCCCTGAAACAGATGTATATTGGTTTCATGGCTTCCTTATTGTCTTGTGCGGTGCACTTGATACAGTGCCTTCAGTGACTGCGGCTGTTTTACGGGCTAAAGCCTTCCTTGTTGACTCCAGAAGGATGCAAGACACAGCTCATTTAATCCTCATCTCACTACACCATGTCGCCATTGTTGAACTTTCTTGCAGGAGTGTGTTATGCTCTGCGGCGCTCCCGCCCATTGTAAATGCATCGGCATTGCAACGCTCTCCTGGTTTCCGTGCCTTGACCTCCGTTCTGTCCTCTTCCTGCTGGAAGAAATCTTCGGCTCACAGAGAGTGGTGGGGGTTACTTTACCTCCTGAATCTTCCAAATGGTGCTCAGGAACATGAGGCCCAAAAACATTGTCTCATTCTGCCAAGCTTCTCTCGCTGTTGAAAATGGTACTCTTCATCGACCCCCCCAGTTTGGCGATTTCAAAGTGCGGAGCTTCGAATTTTCAGTTCCGTGTTGCGGTAGACGGGATAAGTTGGACGTGGACGGTGTCTGTTGTCGTTTTTTGTCTTACATGGCGACACTCTAGATGCATTGGTCTGGACTGTAGACCGCCTGGCCGTCAGTACTTGTGCTGCGATTGCCAGGAGAATAAGACCTGTTCGACGCTTGACCCTGGCGGGATCAATCAGGCAAGTCGCCGCAGAAAGAGGGGCCCAGGATGCCATGTCAATGTCGCAGGTCGTCCCAAGATCCTCCAGTTGCGACTCTCCCGGCCTGCGTACCTCCGACCGGAGCTTCGCCTCTTGGGAAACCTTGTCTCCATTCCGCCATCGCTGATTGACTACGCGATACACTTCGGGGGTGTTTTCTCGGGTCGCATGCTTGGTTAGGTTCATATGATGGCAAACTGTACTATAAAAGTACCGCGTGGGGGAACCACGTAACGCAGAACAATACACACATCTGGAAAATAAACAGACGCTAATAATCAACTGGAGATCAACATAATTGAAACTGGCGTGCAGACAACACATGTCATTGCGATGCGGCGGGGATGCTTGAATAAGCACGGCGGAAGCTCCGCGGTCCGTTACTACTATATAACTCGGACACGCTAAATGGCAACGCTGTCATAAAGTCACGAGAGTTGGACAGCAACTTGATAGGAAAATCCAAAACAAATAAAGATATCTTTCTCCAAATCACCTTTTTTTATGTGTTAAATCTTACTGTGATCACTATATCTTCTTGACAACATATTTTGATCTTCCATTTATATCACTTTTGAAGATATTTGATCCTTCATTATTAATAATAATGAGGTCCGAGGTCTGGATTTGGATTCAAAAAATCTAAATCAAGCCTCCATGTCAGCTGACTTGTGGGACTACCTAATTTTAGCGTGGCCAGAAGGGGGTTAGCGTGTCTGAGTTTTAGAAACACCCCCGCGGTCCACCGACTCCGCAGCGCGTTCCGGGATACCTGGCCTCAAAGACCATGGCGCAAGCATCCCTGCGGACCTCTCCCAGACCCCTCGCTGGCGCAGTTTTGCCTTCGCATTCGCTTCCTATATTTCCTTGCGCGGGTTTTTGAATTGATCTTTTTCATACTGACTCTCCTTCATGCCTTTGCTTACTGCGCGCTGAACACTTCGCCGGTCGTGATGAATGGGTTCGGCCTCGACGAGGATGCCTTTGGGGAGAAAGCTGGAATTAGGACAGGACTGAGGACATTCGATGCTTTCCGTGAGTGCTACGACCCTCGACGGCTGCGCAGTTTGTCCATTACACTCTTGTCTTTTGCGCTCCGTGGCCATTGTCACTCTCCGCGGACCTATACTCATCCATATCGAACATATTACTACCGTCACTTAAAATCCATGCTGACCGGAATGCTTCTTCTCCAGCAAAGACAAAGCCCTCGTACACCTCTCCTTCCCGTCGCGGTGGACAATGGACGGTCGTCGTCCTCATAATAAGCACGATCCTTGCCTTCTCAGAGCTCCGGACCTGGTTCCGCGGCACCGAGAAGCACCACTTCACCGTCGAGAAGGGAGTCGGACATGAGCTCCAATTGAATCTGGATATCGTCGTCCACATGCCCTGCGACTCCCTGCGCGTCAACGTCCAGGACGCTGCGGGCGACCGCATCCTCGCGGGGGACCTGCTGCAGAAGCACGACACAAGCTGGAACCTGTGGATGGAGAAGCGCAACTTCGAGCGGTCCAAGGGGGTCCGCGAGTACCAGACGCTCAGCCAGGAGGATAGCGGGCGGCTGGAGGCGCAGGAGGAGGACGTGCATGTCCGCCACGTGCTGGGGGAGGTCAGGAGCTCGAAGAAGAAGTTCCCCAAGGGGCCGAAACTCAGGAGGGGGGATCCGATCGACTCGTGCCGCATCTTTGGCAGCCTCGAGGGGAACAAGGTCCAGGGTGATTTCCACATTACGGCCAGGGGCCATGGATATCAGGAGCCTGGGGTCCATCTGGATCACAGCGGTATGTTGTCCCTTCCCTCCCCTCCCGATGAGGATCCGGACCTCAGCTGATGTATGTATGTACGCAACAGCATTCAACTTCTCCCACATGATCACCGAACTGTCCTTCGGCCCTCACTACCCATCCCTCCTGAACCCGCTCGACAAGACCATCTCCACGACCGAAGACCACTACTACAAATACCAGTACTTCGTCTCGATCGTCCCCACCATCTACTCCAAGGGGAAAAGGGGCGTCGTCGACAAATACAACACCAACTCCCCCGCCGTACTGCAGGCCATGAGCAGGGACAAGGACGTCGTCTTCACGAACCAGTACGCCGTGACCAGCCAGTCGCACGCCATCCCCGAGAACCCGTACTACGTCCCGGGGATCTTCTTCAAGTACAACATCGAGCCGATCATGCTGCTCGTGAGCGAGGAGCGCGGCAGCTTCCTGGGCCTCATGGTCCGTTTGATCAATATCGTCTCGGGCGTGATGGTCACTGGTGGCTGGTTGTATCAGTTCAGCGGGTGGTTTGTGGAGGTGATAGGCCGGCGGAGGGCCAGGGGGAAGTCGGATGGAGTTCTGAACGGGAAGCTCCTGCATGGGGAGGATGAGTGAATAAAACCCTTCGTTCTTATTTTATTTTATCTGCATTGTTTGTTTGAACTTGTTTCTTGTTTCTCTGGAGATCTCAGTGCTTTTGGTCCCATGGAAAGAGGGAGGAGTTTAGGCTTTAGAGTTTTCTGCTGATTGGATTTTGTCGGGATATCCATCTTGTACTCTTAGAATTTCTGCTACTCGTCAATCAATGTTGTACTGATTTAAGCGGGGATTTTGATGCGCCAAACTTCAGGTCAGAACGGTCACAAAGTTCATAAAATTGCTAAGAAATTCATGGCACTCTCCCGGGATATCATCTCATGCCTTTGACCCTATCATTTCATAACTTAGGCATTCCATGCCGCACGACAAGACTAACTGAAATAGAAATACACGAGTTTCACGAACGAAAAACATAATTAGCGGACCTATCATCCATAACGACCTGTTTCCTGCAGGTGGTAGGTATTATCAGATGCAACGATTACGATTAGACCTCAAAGATCTCACCCATCCCGACGCCAGCCCCTTCGGCTCCAGCCCTGCTGTCCACCAGATCCAGCCGCCAGCCCTTCCAGTCCTTCAGCTTGCGCTTGACCTCGCGCACCCACTCGACGCGCTTCCGGGCCTCCTCTTCCGCCTGCGCCCGCGCAAACGCCTCCTCGTCGAAATCGTCGTCGTTGTCCGGGAGGAGTTCGAGGTTGCCCCGAGTCGCGGGGGGGTTGTGTTGGTTCGACGGACGACGTCCGCGGTTGCCGCCGCCCGTGAAGGCGGCGAGGCCGCTTTGGATGACGGTCGTGAATGAAGAATGCTGCTGCTGATGCTGCTGCTGCGGTCGACCGGTTGCGACGCTGCGGCGACGGGAGTGGTCCGGGACGCCGCCGACCAGGTCCACGTCGTCGAAGGTGTTCGCACCGGGAGATGGCTCTGCGGGTGCAACATCGTGCTCTCCCGCGAGTTCTTTTCTCTTCTCCTTCCAGATTCCGCGGCGCAGGTCGAAGATCTCGCCTTCGAGTTCGCGGATCCTCCGCTCCAGGCGTCGGCGCTCTTCATCTTCGAGCTCGTCGAGCCCCTCGTCGTCGGCCCCGACGGCGTCTCGCTTCTTGGCGCGCTCGCGCTCCTCCTTCAGTCGCAGATTTTCGTTCTCAAGGACGACCAGTTTCTTCCTCAGAGCCGCCGCTTCCTTCTCCGTCTTCTCGCTCTCGCGGAGCCGTACCTGGTGCCGCAGCTCCGACTCCTTGTGCAGATTCGAGAGCGCTTGGAGCTTCTTCTCCAGCGTTTCGATCTTTTTCTCTGCTTCCGACTTT